>OGXR01001000.1_pt1 | contig 21983 bp, 10 predicted proteins | sample 1576331 | NCBI WGS metagenome assembly OGXR01 (sample SAMEA3541473, study PRJEB24748) | human gut metagenome | biome: human gut; feature: human-associated habitat; material: faeces | place: China | collected 2012 | reverse complement strand
CCGGGATGCGGACATTCTCCTCGCCGCGGCGGGCGCGCCGGGGCTCATCACGACTGACTTTGTGCGCCCGGGGCAGATCGTGCTCGATGCGGGTGCGACCGCACTGCCAGACGGCACGCTGCGCGGCGACGTGGCGCCTGATGCCGCGGCCATCGCCGTCTGCACGCCCGTGCCCGGCGGCATCGGCAGCGTGACGACCTCGTCGTCATGGTTTTCCACAGAATGGACAGACTTTTCCACAGGCTGTGACTGCTGTGCTGACAGTACTGGCGCGGACGCGGGCGTTTCATGGCGCACATAGTCGGAAAGCGCCGCTTTGCCGCCGCTCTGCGTGTCGATGGCGGGCACTCTCGTCTGCCACTGCGGGGCGGGCGAGGGCTTCACCGGCGCGCTTTGCGGCGCGGATACGGGACGCGCACCGGCAGGCGTATAAGCAGGCTTTTCCGCCGTCTTCCGGCTCTCGCGGTACTGCTGCGAGGTCATGTTGGCGAAGAAATCTCCGCGCGGATTCTGTACTTGAGACGCGGGCTTTGGCTGGGGGCGCTCGGCCTCTTCGCGCTTGTCGAGCGCGGCCATGACCGCGTGGTAAACGAGATCAAACACGCGCTTTTCGCCCACGAACTTCACGATGGTCTTGGCAGGGTGGACGTTCACATCCACCATGTCGCGCGGCAGCTCGACGAGCAGCACGCAGCCGGGGAACTTGCCCTTCATCATGCGGTTGGAGTACGCTTCTTCGAGCGCGGCGGTGAGAAGCTGGGATTTGACGAGCCGCCCGTTGACGAAAAACGTCTGCATGCCGCGCGTGCCGCGCGAGGCGATGGGCGAGGTCACAAAGCCCGTGACGCCCATGTCGCCGTCCGCGCCCTTGACCTCAAGGAGCGAGAGCGTGAACTCACGCCCGAGAGAGGCGTAAATGGCGGAGCGCAGCGCGCCGTCGCCGGGGGTCAAAAGCGTCTGCGTGCCGTCCTTGATGAGCTTGAACGACACCTCCGGATGCGAGAGCGCAAGGTGGGCGACAAGGCCCGCGATGGCCGTGGCCTCCGCGCTGTCGCGCTTCATAAACTTTAAGCGCGCGGGCGTGTTGTAGAAGAGGTCGCGCACGATGATGCTCGTGCCTTCGGGGCAGCCCGCATCCTCGACCGTGCCGGGGACGCCGCCCTCCAGGTGGAGCTTTGCTCCGCTGAGCGCGCCGCGCTCGCGCGAGAAAATGTCGAGCCGAGAAACGGAAGAGATCGCCGCGAGCGCCTCGCCGCGAAAGCCCAGCGTGCCGATGGCGGCCAAATCCTCCGCCGTGCGCAGCTTGCTCGTCGCGTGGCGCAGAAAAGCCGTCGGCAGCTCGCTTGGCGCGATGCCGCAGCCGTCATCGCTGACGCGAAGATAGGTCATGCCGCCGTTTTTCATCTCCACCGTCACGCTCTGCGCGCCGGCGTCAATGGCGTTTTCCAGCAGCTCCTTGACAACGCTCGCAGGGCGCTCGACCACCTCGCCCGCGGCGATGAGGTCGGCGACATGCGGCGATAATTGCTGAATATGGGGCATTGATTTCCTCCTTTTAGGAAGCGATGGTGAAAAGGGAAAGGGCATTGACGAGCATGTGGAGCAGGATCGACGTCCACAGCGTGCCCGAATGCTCATACGCCCAGGCGAACACAAGGCCGGGCACAAGGTATTGCAGCATCAAAATGAGATAGCCTAAGTCCCAGTTGGACACCGCCGCCGTCCACACGTGTAAAAACGCGAACAGCGCGCAGGAGAGGATATAGGCGAATATTCTGCTCTTTTCTTTGAGACACCCGAACACGAGGCCGCGGAAGAGCACCTCCTCCACAAACGGCGCGAGCAGCACGACGATCAGCGCCGTCATGCGCGGGGCGGAGGCCACCTGCGCGGCGATGGTCATGTCGTTTAAGTTCGTGCGGCTGTTAAAAAGCACGTTGCACACGCGGAACAAAAGTTCGTTCGCGCCGTAGAAAACGAGAAGGCCCAGCAGCATCGTCGAAAGCGAGCGGTTCAGGTCGTCTAAAAACCGGCCCGATGTGTGCGCCAGATACGAGTGGAACAGCAGCACCGTGACGGCGAAGAGCGTGTAGTAATAGAGCACATTGCGCAGGGAATCGTTGATGGTGGTGTCGAGCACGACCTCCAGAAGGTCGAATATTCTTGTTGCCAAAAGCGGCATCACCAGAAGATAGACCAGGAAGAAGATCGTTCCGGCGACGCGCTCGGTGCGGTTCATGCCGCCGGAGGCGGTTTTCTTTTTTGCCATGGGGAGACCTCTTTTCCGGGGAAATTACGAAAGCTTCTGCTTGAGCTTGTAGAGGAGATGCATAGACTCGATGGGGGACATCGTGTCCGGCTGGGCGCGGCGGATGGCCGCGAGCACCTCAGCCTCGCCGATCGCGTCGAGACTGACCTGCTCGGTCTCCTCGCGGGGCTTTGCCTGATACGCGCCGCCCTGCTCCAGCTCTTTTAAGATGACGTTCGCGCGCTTGACGACCTCGTTGGGTAGGCCCGCTAACTTTGCGACCTCGATGCCGTAGCTGCGGTCTGCCCCGCCGGGGACGATCTTGCGCAGGAAGATGAGCTCGTCGCCGCGCTTTTTGATGGAAATGCTGTAATTCTTCACGCCGGGGAGCACGCCCTCAAGCTCCGTGAGCTCGTGATAGTGCGTGGCGAACAGCGTCTTGGCACCTAAGCGTTTCGGGTCGGCGCAGAATTCGAGCACCGCGCGGGCGATGCTCATGCCGTCGAAGGTCGAGGTGCCGCGGCCGATCTCGTCTAAGATCAGCAGCGAGTGCGCCGTCGCCTGCCGCAGGATTTCCGCGACCTCGCTCATTTCGACCATGAAGGTGGACTGGCCGCCGGCCAGGTCGTCGCTCGCGCCAATGCGGGTAAAGATGCGGTCCACCACGCCGATGCGGGCGGCGCGGGCGGGAACGAACGAGCCGATCTGCGCCATGAGCGTGATGAGCGCGACCTGACGCATGTAGGTCGACTTACCGGCCATGTTGGGGCCGGTGATGATGGCGGCGCGGTCCTCGCGCTCGCCCATATAGGTGTCGTTCGGGACGAAGAGCGCGTCCTTGAGCACGCGCTCGACGACGGGGTGGCGGCCGTCGTGAATTTCGATGACGCCGCTGTCGTCCACGCTCGGACGGCAATAGTTGTTGTTCACCGCGACGGACGCGAGCGAGCAGAGCGTGTCGAGCTCGGCGATGAGCCCCGCCGCGCGCTGAATGCGCACGCTCTCAGCGGTGACGGATTCGCGCAGGGCGGTGAAAATTTCAAATTCGAGCGCCTTGTCGCGATCTCCCGCGGTCAGAATCTCCTGCTCAAGGTTTTTAAGTTCCTCGGTGATGTAGCGCTCGCCGTTCACGAGCGTCTGCTTGCGGATGTAAGTGTCGGGGACGAGGTCCTTGAACGAATTCGAGACCTCGATATAGTAGCCGAAGACCTTGTTGTAGCCGATCTTCAGCGTGCGGATGCCGGTCTTTTCCTTCTCGCGCGTCTCGATGTCGGCGAGAAGCCCCTTGCCGCCCGACAAAATCTCGTGCAGGCGGTCGACCTCGGCATTGTAGCCCTTGCGGATGAAGCCGCCCTCACGCACGGAAAACGGCGGCTCGTCGATGAGCGTGTCGCGGATGCTCTGCGCCACGTCGGTGAGCGTGTCGAGCTCGTTGTCTAACTCATGCAGCCTGCCCGTCGTGAACGCCGTAAGCTGGGCTTTGACCTCCGTGATGCGCTCGATGGAGTTGCGCAGCGACGCAAAGTCGCGCCCGCCCGCCGTGCCGTAGGCAATGCGGCCGATGAGGCGCTCCATGTCGCTGATGCCGGAGAGCGATAGAATCAGCTCTTCGCGCGCGACGGTGTTCTTCGTCAGCGCCTCGACCGCGCCGAGGCGGCGCTCGATGGCCGCAACATCGCGCAGCGGGCGCGTCAGCCACGCGCGCAGATTGCGCGCGCCCATGGCGGTCTTCGTCTTGTCGAGCACCCAGAGGAGGCTCCCGCGCTTTTCCTTGGCGCGGATGGTCTCGGTCAGCTCCAGATTGCGCCGCGCGGAGAGGTCAAGCTCCATGAAGCGGCCCTGCTCGTAGTATTCTAAATCCTTGATGTAGGAAAGATCGGTCTTCTGCGTCTCGTGCAGATACGAGAGCAGCGCGCCCAGCGCGAGCGACGCCGCGGGGTTGTTGCGCGGAAGGCTTGCAAAGCGCTCCTCGCCAAACTGCGCGCGGATGGCTTTTTCGCACGCTTTGAGCTCAAAGCGGTTCTCGCCGCGCTCGACCGCGCAGGACAGCTTATCGCGAAGGTATTCGACCAGCTCACCGTTGTCGTAAGCACCCGCGCTCAGCACCGCCTCGGCGGGGGAGAAACGGGATAACTCGTTATACAGGTGTTCTGCGCGGTCGTCGCCCGAAAAGGCGGTCACGTGCGTGTGGCCGGTCGTCATGTCGCAGAAGGCCGCGCCGGCGTTCTGCCCGTCCAAAAAGATGCCGCAGAGGAAGTTGCCGCGCCGGTCGTCGAGGCATGCGCTGTCGATGACCGTGCCGGGCGTGATGACGCGGATGATATCGCGCTTGACAAGGCCCTTGGCGAGCGCAGGGTCCTCGGTCTGCTCGCAGATGGCGACCTTGTAGCCCTTGGCGATCAGGCGCGCGATGTAGGCGTCGCTCGAATGATAGGGAATGCCGCACATCGGCGTCTGATCCTCCGCCGCCTTGCCGCGGTCGCGGGTCGTCAGCGTCAAATCGAGCTCGCGCGAGGCGAGCTGAGCATCCTCGTTGAACATCTCGTAGAAGTCGCCCAAGCGGAAAAAGAGGATCGAATCCTTATTCTGTTCCTTGATCTCCAAATACTGCTTCATCATCGGCGTGATCTCGGCCATGATTCGTCCTCGCTTTCTTTCTCTCTAAAATCTAAAATTTACACGGTAAAGTCGGAGCCCGCGGGCATTTCGCCGAGGCGGTCGCCGAGCTTACGTTTCAATCTTTCATAGGCTTCCTTGCCCGTGCAGTGGCCCGTGAAGTAGTGCGCGACCTTGTCGCCGCGCAGCTTTTCGCCCACGGCGTCGACCAGCTCGTCCGGCTCGCTCTTGCCGAGCGAGGGGTTATAGAGGTGGAAGCCCGCAAACACCGCGTCGGGCGCTCTGCCGAGCACGTCCTCGGCGCTTTTCAGGATATTCACGATGCCGCAGTGCGCGCAGCCCGCGAACAGCGCGGTCTTGCCGTTTTCCGTGACCAATAGATCCTGCTCGTGGCGGAACGTGTCGCGCGGATAGTCCTCACCGATCTTCTCGCGCAGCGTGTCGTTCGCGCCGCTCCACAGCTCGCGGCCCGGAACGGTGGAGAAAACCGTCAGTTCTTCGTCAAGCTTCTGCACGCCATCGCAGAGAACGAAGCGGTCCTCGTAATTCTTGAGCACCGCGTCCATGCCGATGTAAGCGCACTTGCTGGGCGTGACGACGTAGTACTGGCCCCAGACGGCCTTCTGCATATAGACCTTGGCGCGGTCGTTCAGCTTCAAGAACGCTTCGAGGCCGCCGCAGTGGTCGTTGTGCGCGTGGGACAAAAAGGCGATGTCGACCTGCGTCAAATCGACGCCGAGCGCCTTGGCATTGTCGATAAACTGCGCGTCGGGTCCCATGTCGAAAAGAATTTTGTGCTTGTCGGTCTCAATATACATCGACAGGCCGTGCGCGCAGGCGACGGTGTCTCTGCACGTGCTGTTTTCCATCAAAATGACGACTTTCATCAAAAAGCCCCCTTTTCTTTATTCCTCTACCGCTTCGCCGTAGAGCGCCCAGGTGTTGCTGTCGGTGATCTTCGCTTTGGCAAATGTGCCGATCAGGGCTCTTTCGCCCTTCATGCGCACGAGGCGGTTGCCCTCCGTGCGCGCGGCGAGGGGGAAGGCCTCGTCATCGCTCTCGCCGTCGACCAGCACCTTGACCGTCCTGCCGATGTAGGCTGCGTGCTTTTTCGCGCTGATGGCGTTCTGCGCGTCGACGAGCTTTTCAAACCAGACCTGCTTTTCCTCGCGCGAGACGGGGTCGTCCATCTTCGCCGCCGGCGTGCCGGGACGCGGGGAGAAAATAAAGGTGAAGAGCGCGTCGAACTGCGTCTTTTCTACAAGATCGACAGTCTGCATCGCTTCGTCCTCGGTCTCTCCCGGGAAGCCGATGATGACGTCGCTCGTGAGCACCATGCCTGGCATGACGCTTCGCGCGTAGGCGATCATTTCCTCGTACTTTGCGCGCGTATAGGGGCGGTTCATCGCCTTCAGAACGCGGTCGCACCCGGACTGGACGGGGAGGTGGAGCTGCTTTGCAACGTGCTCGCAGCGTGCCATCGTGTCGAAAAGTTTGTTGGTCGCGTCCTTCGGCTGGCTCGACATAAAGCGGAGCCAATAGTCGCCGGGAATGGCGTTGATGGCGGCGAGCAGGTCTGCAAAGTCGTAATCGGTGCCCAAGTCCTTGCCGTAGCTGTTCACGTTCTGGCCGAGGAGGGTGATCTCCTTGTAGCCCTCGGCGATGAGGCCGCGGCATTCCTCGATGATCTTCTCCGGCTCGCGGCTGCGCTCGCGGCCGCGGACGTAGGGCACGATGCAGTAGGTGCAGAAGTTGTCGCACCCGTACATGATGGGCAGCCACGCGCGGAAGCCGGAATCGCGGCGGATGGGCAGCTCCTCGACCACGGCGTTGCGCTCGGCGGGCTTTTCCAGATAGCGCTTGCCCTTGCGGATGCGCTCGGCCAGCATGGCGGGCAGCCGGTCAATGCCGTCCACGCCAAAGACAAGGTCCACATAGGGGTAGCTCTGGCGCAGCTTTTCGACAATGTGCTCCTGCTGGGCCATGCAGCCGCAGACACCGATCATCAGACGCGGGTTCTGCTCCTTGAGCTTTTTCAGTGCGCCGACATTGCCGAAAACGCGCTGCTCGGCGTGCTCACGCACGGCGCAGGTGTTGAACAGGATGAGGTCGGCGTGTTCGACATTGTCGCACAGGCCGTAGCCGACATCCTGCAAAACGCCCTTGATCTTCTCGCCGTCGTTGACGTTCTGCTGGCAGCCGTAGCTGCGCACATACGCCAGCGGCGGTGTCTCATAGAACGCCGCCAGCGCCTTGGCGGCGGCATCGTTGTGGGTGTAGGTCAGTTTTTCCAAGTGAATTTCTCCTTATATAAACGCTCAAATGGGCGCACCTATCCAAACATACCATATTAGTATAACAAATTCGAAGCAAAAGCACAAGCGGCAGAAGGTGAATTTTTTGTGCCGTCGGGCGGAGAATCCGCTTTTTGCACCTGTTCCGCAAAAAGACGGCAAAAAGACGCGGCGGGAAGATTGACATTTCCGCCTTCTTGCGCTACAATACATATATTATGCCGCTGTGGCGGAACTGGCAGACGCAAGGGACTTAAAATCCCTCGGTAGCGATACCGTACCGGTTCGATCCCGGTCAGCGGCATTTACCCGAGCCGAAACAGCTTTACCGGTTGTTTCGGCTTTTTCTATTGGACCCTGTGAGGCATGGTATGCTGAACCATAAATCTACCCGCAGCGCCCGGCTGTTCTGGCTGGGGGCGCTGCTCGGCGCTGCCGTATTTTTGCTGGTGTACGGCCTTGCACCACTGGACGCAGCCAACGACGCCTTCTGCCGCGGCGGCTACATTGAAAAGGACATCCAGCAGCACTACGCGGGCTGGCTGTTCTACCGAAGCAGTGCGCCGGGCTGGCCGCTCGGCGTAACGCAGGCCGTCAACGCGCCGCAGGGCGTCAGCGTTGCGTACACCGATTCTATCCCGCTGCTGGCTGTGCTGTGCCGCCCGCTGGCGGCAGCGCTGGGCGGGACGTTCCAGTATTTCGGCTGGTTTACCCTTGTCTGCTTTTCTTTGCAGGGCGGCTTTGCGGCGCTGCTGTGCGGGCTGTTTGCTGAGGGACTTGCCGCCCCTTTGGCGGGCTCGCTTGTGTTTGCGGCCAGCCCGATTTTACTGGAGCGCGCGTTCCGGCACACCTCGCTCGGCGCGCAGTGGCTTGTGCTGGCGGCGCTGTACTGTTATTTTGTCTGCCGCCGACAGAGCCGGTTTGCGTCGCGCGGATTGTTTGTCATCAACATTCTGGCCGTCGGTATCCACCCGTATTTTCTGCCCATGACCTACGCTGTCACACTGGCGCTTTTGCTTGAGTACGCCGTAAAGCAGCGGCAATGGCTGCGGCCCGCGCTGTTTTTGGGCGGCAACATGCTCTGCACCGCGGCGCTGGGCTGGGCGCTGGGGCTGCTTTACGGCACAGCCACCAGCGGCGGGCAGGCGCTGTACGGCTATTTTGCCATGAACCTGAACGCGCTGTGGAACCCGGCGGGTGTGAACGGCGTTTTGTACAGCCGCCTGCTGCCCGCACAGAATCAGGTCGGCGGCAACTATGACGCCTTTGCCTATCTGGGGCTGGGCGTGCTGGCTGCACTGCCTGTCGTGGTCGTGTCAGCGCGGCGGCATATTCTGCCCGCTGTGCGCCGTCACTGGGCGCTGTGCGCGGTCTGCGCTGTGCTGACCGCGTTTGCCGTCAGCAACGTCATCACTGCCAACGGCGTGACGCTGGCCACGCTGCCGCTGCCCGCTTCCTTTATTAAGCTGTTCTCGGTCTTTCGCTCCGGCGGGCGGCTGTTCTGGCCCGTCTACTACCTGCTGACGCTGGCAGCGCTCGCAGGGCTGGCGCGTCTGCCCCGCGGGGCTGTCTGGGTCGCACTGTTTGCCGCCGTGCAGCTGTGGGATGTAAGCCCGGCGCTTTGCCAGCGGCACGACGCCATGCAGGCCGCGCAGGTCACGGACGCGTTCCCGTCCGAGCTGGACAGCGATTTCTGGCAGAGCGCGGCACAGTACCGCCACATCGAATCCGTGCAGGGCATGCAGGCCGACAGCTTGCACTTAGCGTTGTGGGCCGCCGACAACGGCATGACGACGAACGATCCGTTCGCCGCCCGCTACGACGAGGCTGCTCTTGCCGCCGAGCGCCAGACCGCGCTGGACGCTCTGGACGCGGGCACGCCGCAGAGTGACACGCTCTACCTGTTCGAGGACGAGGGTGCCTTTTTGCAGGCCGTGGAACCGGTCAAGGCGCTGGCCTGGTGCGGGCGCGTGACGAGCGCCGACGGCAGCGCCAGCTGGTACGTCATTGCGCCGGGGCTGCAGGGACAGACATTTGACGCTCTGTGTACGCCCTACGACGAGGACTATCCCCTGCGCCTGGCAGACTACACCGACGCGCTGTGGAACCGCGGCGTGCTGGATGAAACAAAGCAGACGGTCTGCTTTAAGGATTCCCCGTTTGCGCGTGCTAAGCTGGACGGTGCGTCATTGCTTTGCGCGGGCGGGCAGGAGTACCCGATTTTGAAGGTCGATGACCACGACGCCGGTTGGCTGATGGTCACCTTGGATATTGAAGATGCCACGGTTTTGTGGGATCAGGAGTTGACGACAAAATGAAAGAACTGCATGTAAAAAGCCTGCTGCCCGTGCGGCTGGACAAGTACCTGATGGACCAGTTCCCCGCTTTGGGCATGGGACGGCTGAACAAGGCCCTGCGCGAGAACAAGATCAAGCTGAACGGAAAGAAGCAGCCGCTCTCCACCCGCGTGCAGAACGGCGATATTATCAAGCTGTTCCTGAACGACGACCAGCTGGAGAACCGCCCTACCCCCGCCGCCGTGTTTGTGTATGAGGACGACGACATCATCATTGCCAGCAAGCCCGCAGGCATCGCTGTGGACGGCCCGGACAGTGACACGCTGCTTCGCCGCGTACAAACGAAGCTGGCCGCTGAGGGCAAGGCTGCCCACGCTGTGCTCTGCCACCGGCTGGACACCGGTACAAGCGGGCTGGTGCTGCTGGCGAAGAACAGTGCGGCGGAGGCGTTTCTGACTGCCGCCATTAAGGCGCGCGATATTGAAAAGCGCTACCTCTGCGTGACGTTTGGCCGCCCGAACCCGCCCGCCGCCCTGCTGCGCGACTACCTTTTGAAGGACGCCGAGCGCGGCATTGTGCGCATCATCGACACGACGGCGGGCGGCGCGAAGGAGGTCATCACCGGGTATGAAACGCTGGCTGTCAGCGGACGGCTGGCCCTGTTGGAGGTCGAGCTTGTGACCGGGCGCACCCATCAGATCCGCGCGCATTTAGCACACATCGGCTGCCCGATTCTGGGTGATTCCAAGTACGGCAACAACGCCGCCAACCGCGAGCTGCGGTTCAAGTATCAGGCACTCTGCGCGTGGGAGCTGCGCTTTCCTGCGCAGATCAGCGACCCGCGGTTTGCGCATCTCGCCGGGCGGGTATTCCACGCCGAGAAGCCGTGGTATTACCAGCAGATTCTGGACGGTACGCTGAAGTAAAGGCTTTGGGCCGGGCGGATACGGAATTTGTCCCTACGGTGTAGGGGTCGGCGTCCTCGACGACCCGCGGGGCTTTTCGCCGCCGCAAACGGCTGCGGGCGACCAATGGTCGCCCCTACAAAAAAGCAGTGCCTTCCGCTTGGAAAGCACTGCTTTTTCTTTATGTTTTTCTTTATGCCCTGGCGTCCTCGGCCAGACTGCGCCTGCGCAGATACAGCAGGGCTGCGGTCAGAATGGCAAGCGACGACACCAGCGTGATGAGCCAGTTTTCGGTAAAGCCCGCGATCAGGTAGCCGGGCACACAGGCCGCCACGACGACCATGGCGTACTGCATCTGGGTCTGCACGTGGTTGATGTGGTTCGACTGTGCACCGGAGCTGGACATGATGGTCGTGTCCGAGATCGGCGAAATATGGTCGCCGCAGACCGCACCCGCCAGCACCGCGGATACCGCTACGATCATCATGGTGGGGTCCGTCTCGGAGAACATATTGACGACGATGGGGACCAAAATCGCAAACGTGCCCCAGCTGGTGCCGGAGGAGAACGCAATAAAAATCGCAATGCAGAAGATCAGCAGCGGCACAAAGCGCATGAGACCCTCATTCAGGCTGACGGCCTGGCGCACAAAGTCGCCGATGCCCAGCGCGTCGGTCATGCCCTTCAGCGTCCAGGCCAGCACCAGAATCAGGATGGGCGGCATCATCAGCTTGCCGCCCTCGGGCACGGAGTTCATGAAGTCCTTAAAGCCAATAACGCGGCGCGGCAGGTAGAACAGCAGCAGGAAGCCCACCGTGACAAGACCCGCAAAGACAAGCGACTCCGACGAGGAGCAGTTGGCAAAGTCCTCGACAAGGTTCGTGCCGCCGTTCAGATAGCCGGTCCAGATCATCGTGGCGATGGCCGTAAAGATCATGACGATCATCGGTGCAATCAGGTCAATGACCTTGCCCTTGGCGAATTTACCGCCCTCGGTGGGGTCCTTAATTTCCTGGTTTTGGAATGCCTCCCCGCCCGAGGTGAACAGGTCACCGTGGGCGGCGTTGCGCTCGTGCTTTTTCATCAGGCCGAAGTCGAAGCCCAGCAGCGAGGTAAAGAACACCATGTAGAGCGTCAGCATCGCGTACAGGTTGAACGGGATCGTGCGGACGAACATCTCAAAGCCGGACATCGAACTGCCCGCCGGGACGTAGGAGTTGACCGCCGCCGCCCAGGACGAGATCGGCGCAATGATGCAGACCGGGGCCGCCGTGGCGTCGATGAGGTAAGCCAACTTGGCGCGGGAAACCTTGTACTTGTCGGTAACCGGGCGCATGACGGAGCCGACGGTCAGGCAGTTGAAGTAGTCGTCCACAAAAATCAGCGCACCCAGCAGCGAGGTCGCCACGAGTGTGGCGCGCTTGCTCTTGAGCTTTTTCGCCGCCCACTCACCATAAGCGCGGGTGCCGCCGGACTCCTGCATGAGCATAACGACCATGCCCAGCAGGATCATGAACATCAGAATCGAGAAGTCGACGCTGTCGATCATCGTGTTGAACAGTGTGTCAAACGCGACCCAGGGGTGAAACTCTGCCACCAGCAGCGCACCCAGCGCACAGCCGGCGAACAGCGAGAGATAGACTTCCTTTGTGAGCAGCGCCAGCAGAATGGCGATGATCGGCGGCATCAGGGACCACCAAGTTCCTACAAACATTTCTTACACCTTTTCCTTTTCAAAATATTCCTTTGTCAGCTGCGCCACTGTGCCGGAAAGCAGCAGCAGCGCAATCAGGTTCGGGATGCTCATCAGACCGTTGAAGGTATCGGCAATGCTCCACATCAGGCCTAGGTCCATTGTAGCACCCAGGATGGAAACGAAGGAGTACACCACGAAGAAGGGGCGCACGACCTTGTCGCTGCGGCAGAGGAATGCGATAAAGCGTGAGCCGTACAGCCCCCAGCCGATGATGGTGGAGAAGGCAAAGCAGCACAGTGCCACCGCCGTGAAGATGGATGCCCAGCCGCCGTAGGTCGTGGTAAAGCCGGAGATCGTCAGCTCCGCGCCCGCGGCGGTGCCGTAGTTGACCGTCGTGCCGCTGCACAGAATGACCATAGCCGTCAGCGTGCAGATGACGATGGTGTCCGCAAAGACCTCAAAGATGCCGAACATGCCCTGCTTGACCGGCTTTTTCGTGTCGGCACAGGCGTGGGCGATGGAACCCGTGCCAAGGCCGGCCTCGTTGGAGAAGATACCGCGGGAGACGCCCTTCTGCATACTGATGAACAGGCTGCCGATGGTGCCGCCCGTGAAGGCCGCCGGGTTGAACGCACCTGCAAAGACGGCCTCGATCACCGCCGGGAAGCGCTGAATGTTCAGAATAACGACGCCCACAGCCAGCACGATGTAGAACAGTGCCATGAAGGGCACCAGCCGTTCACTGACGCTGCCGATGCGCTTGATGCCGCCCAGCAGCACCATGGCGACGAGCATCGCCACAACGATGCCGACAACGAGGTTCAGGGTGGAAAGCGCGTTCTGACCGACCACATTGAACTCCGTCAGGGCCGTGTCGATGGCGGCGACGATGGTGTTAACCTGGGTCGCGTTGCCGGTGCCAAAAACCGTCAGCACGCCGAACAGCGAGTAGAGCACGGCCAGGAACTGCCAGTGCTTGCCCAGACCGTTTTTAATGTAGTACATGGGGCCGCCGACCCACTCGCCGGTGGCGCTGCGCTCCCGAAAATGTACGGCGAGCGTGACCTCCGCAAATTTGGTGCACATTCCCAACAGCGCGGAGCACCACATCCAGAACACTGCGCCCGGCCCGCCGATGGCGATAGCGCCCGCAACGCCCGCAATGTTGCCCGTGCCCACCGTGCCCGCCAGCGCCGTGCAGACGGCCTGGAACGGCGTCATCGCACCGTCAGAGGCATCCTTTTTGCGGAACATACGCCCGATAGTGGTTTTGATCGCATACGGGAATTTGCGGATCTGCAAAAAGCCCGTCCGCACACTGAGCAGCATCCCCACGCCGATGATGCACACCATCGCCGGGATGCCCCACACAAAGTTGTTGACCGCCTGATTGATGGTTGCAATTGCTTCAAGAACCATAAAATCCCATACCTCTTGCCTTTTGATTTTGCCGCAAAAAACAAAAGGCCTGCAATCCCGGCCTTCCTGCCGGTTTTACAAGCCTTTTGTCCGTTCATGACAAGTATGACTTATATCACTGCTATTGTAGTATAGCACGATACCGGGTGCTTTGCAATCCCCCGGGCGGAGTGCTGGCGGCACAGTTTATATTGTCAGTGAAACTTTTTTGCGGTATACTACGGATTATAGATAGAAACACCGCTGAACAGGAGGAGAAGACCATGAACGATGACAAGCTTTGCATTTCCCCGGATGCCTTGATTGCTATGATCGTGACCGAGGCGCAGGACCGCGCGCTGGCGCAGATGTCGGGGCCGGAGGCCGCCGGGGACGTGCAGCCGTCGGATGCGTTTCTACGCAAAATGGACGCGCTGGTCCGCAATACCCGGCGCAAGGCTGACCGAAAGCGGCATTTGCGGGCGGCCAAGCGGCTTTTAATTGCGCTGGCCGTGGCAATGGCGATTTTCTCCTGCATAATGCTGCCCGTCAAGGCCGTGCGGGACGCGGTTGTCCAAACACTGATGACGTGGCATGACCAATTTGTGGCGGTCAGCTATGTCAGCGAGGAGTGGGGCGTTATGCCGGAGTCAGTGACGCTGTCCCATCTACCGGACGGCTTTACCCTGACCGAGGTCAGTGAGCCGAAGGATGTCGGGCACTACTATGCCTCGTATGATAATACGGAGACCGGAGCGTTCTTTACCGTAATGATTGTACCCATTCAGGGTAGGCAGGATGTCTTCCTGGACGATGAACACTCCCAATATTACTCGATTGCCTTTGACGGCCACGACGCGATTTGGGGCGATATGTTTGAAGGCCAAATGAATGATTTGCTGTGGGAGCATAACAAACTCGCCTGCTCCGTAGAGGGCAACATCAGCCTGCATGAGCTTATCAAAATTGCCCAGGACATTGTGCTGGAATAAATTTGACAAATTGTGTAACCAAACGCCGCCTTGTGACGGATACCTTATAACACGGAAGTTTATATTCAGGAGGAGCCTACGTGCTGGTTTTCTATCTTGCCGCGCTGGACAGCGACGACGACAAAAACAAATTTGAATACATATACCGCAAATATTACCGCTTTATGCTGCACACGGCTGCGGGCATTATTAAAAATCCCACCTTGGCCGAGGATGCGGTGCATGAGACGTTTGTGCAGCTGCTGCGTGGAATCGACACGCTGCGCATTGATAACGAGCGGGCCCTGAAATCCTACCTTTATATGGTGACCCGGGAGCGGAGCATTGATTTCCTGCGCAAGTGGGAGCGCCGCCGCGGTGCCCAGCCCGATTACGAAAGCCTGGCCGCCGCGCTGGACAACTACGCGGAACCGGAGGAAGTGGCCCTGACAAATTTGCAGCTGGACAAGGCTATTGCCCTGCTGGACGAAATGCCGCTGATTTACCGCCAGACACTGGTTTTGCGCGTGAAGGGGTATTCCATCCGCGAGATTGCCAAAATCACCGATTCGAGCGAGTCCAATGTCAAGACCCGCATCCACCGCGCCCGGGCCATGCTGCTGAAATCGTTTGGGGAGCAGGCGGAGTGAGCAGGATTTGAACGTTCCTGCGCCGGAGTTTCTGACCGACGAGCAGCAGTTGCTTTACCGCCGTAGGGGCGGATTCCATATCCGCCCGGACACTTTGCGGCTGTTGAACACAGCCACGGGCGAACCATGTTTACCCCCTATCGTCTCTACCCAATTTTCTATCAGGAGTTGATTTTTATGTCCGAGTCCACAATTACCCACAGCGCCAACGGCGTAACCTGCACCATCGAAATGACCGCCGACGAATACCTTGTATCCACCGAGCCGCTGCTGCGCATGGCCGTACTGTCCAAGTGGGCTACCTTCCCGCGGGGCGTGTCTTTTGCGGTGTCCGCCGTTGCCTTTTTCCTGCTGGTCTCCTATGTCACAGAAATTCCGGCGCTGTGTACCTCGCCCGGGTACGGCCCACAGTATGCGGTTGTTTTTGGTGTCGTCTGCCTGCTGCTTCTGCATGTGTTTTTGTTGTATGATCTGCGGGCTTATTTTGTATTTTGCTACCGCCTTTTTCATCGTCATGCCATAAGATGGAGACTCCGCCGCTGCTTCGGCGCGGATGCTCTGTGCAAGCAAACCGTCACGTTTTGCAGCGACAGCTCCATTCGCTGCACATCTCTACATCAACCTGCCGCTGACGGCCCGCTTGCCGTTCTGCCCAAAAAGCGCATCCTCTGCGCCGTCCTGTCGGGACATTTCCTCATGATTTTAGTAAGCCGTTCCGCCGCTCCCCGCACAGATTTGTCCGCGCCGGAGAGCCTATACAAAGCACGCATTTCCTTGAAGGATAGCATCTGCATCTCCGCCGCGCCTTTTCGTTCTTCCGATTGGGAATCTCTGCTTACCCAGGTCAAAGCAATGGATATTCCGATTCTAACTTCATCTATTTCTACACGGTTAAGTTAAAAGGCAGGGTTCTCAAATACAACAAAAAGTCACATTCAAAATCACATTGAATGTTGCTTTTCATTTGTACAAGATAGATTTTACAGCCGTGCGCGTACCTCGTCCATCCATGTGTCGATTGTGGACTGGGGCGTGACAAGATTCGGCCCGCCGGTGGAATCAAAGCGGAACTCCCGTTTCTGTGCAAACGACTCACCGCGGCAGGCAGTATGAAAAGGAGTATGTCGCAACAGCCCCGTATTTGATTTCAATACCAAATGCAGGGCGTTTTCTTGCCATTTTGCGCGATATATTGTAGTCTTATGCACTTTCATAGCACTGTAACTTGTGGCTTGTCGCTTATTTGTCGCTTAAATGTGCTATAAGACACAGAAAGATAGTGAAAGATAAGCAACCGCAGGGTTCGTGTTCTCCGTAACTGGTAAGCCCTGCCGGGAACGAGCAGTGGGCTGTTTTGATGGCGTAGTAACCGTGGTCGATACCGATAATGATGCTCATAGTGAAAATCCTCCTTATTGTAAATAGGTATAAAATGGGAAACTTGAAAACAAAATGAAAACTGCCGGGAAAAGCAAAAAATCCCCGCTTCATTGGCTTTTTCTGGTCCTATATGTTGATTAAAATTATTTCGCACTGTGGATTATAGTCCACCAACGCATTGAGCGCACCATTCGTTCCTCTGTCTACAACAATATTTTGTTTGACAAGAATTCCGAGTTGTTGGTCTTCCTCCATGCCTGTAGACACAAAAGTGCCCCTTGCGGTTCGAAGCCCGCAAGAGGCACTTTTGCAGTTATACCTTAATCATCAACCAACACCGAGGACTTGCCTCATTCCCCTTCCGATTGACTGCCAAACACAGTGATAGATATGCCAGTAATATGATTAAATCTTATAGTTTTGGTCAATCTGTCGATTGCGATCAAGCGCATAATGTGTTTTAGAATTAGGAGTTTACGTTCATCTCGTAGACATCAGCGATTGCCACTGCGTTTTTTCAGGTAGAGTGCAACGATAAAGCCACCCACGGCCAAGCAAGCCAGAATCGACAGCACTTCATAAGGGAAGTTATCGCTCGTCTGAGGAATCGCGCTTGTTGCTCCGCTGCCAGATGCCGCTGCACTGCCGTCATTCGGCTTTGCAGTAGGCGCAGCACCCCAAGTGCCGTTTGCAATTCCTCCCGCAATACCGGGATGTTCATCCTTCACAGTATCAGCAGGTTTCTGTACCGGCTTCACAGTATCAGCAGGTTTCTGTACCGGTGCCGCAGGTTTGGTCTGGGCAGTATTTACAGCATTCCGCACTGCATCAAGGGCGGCTTTCAAGTCTTCAGCACTTGCGCGGCCTGCGATAGCAGCTTCCGCATCAGAAATTGCCTGGCGGATAGCGTCCGCGCTCTCCACAGTATACTTGCTCAGGTCAAGTTGCTTGGTTTCTTCAACCAAAGCATTCAACTCGGTGGCATCGCCAGCCTTTACCAATGCCGCCGCTGCGGCCTGCAACGTCCGTGCTGCTGCATCTACAGCCTCCTGGGTAGCGTTTTCATTGGCGGCGACCGTCTTTGCGGCCTCCAATGCATCGGCAACCAATTTCCAGGATTTTGCAGTATGAGCGTTCGCATCCATGGCCTCCACCTTGGAGATCATATCATCAATTGCAGTCATATCTGCTCGGAGCGCCAGTGCCTTGTAAGCAGCTTCCAGATTTGTATAAGCAGCTTCGATCTCATCGGCGGTTGCATCACGGTTGGCGGCGACCTTCTCAGCTTCTGCCAAAGCCTGGGCAAGGGCAGCCCAAGAATCAGGCTGATACCTGCTTTCATCCAGTTCCTTGATGCTGTTGATGGCCGCGACCAGGTTCGAGTTGTCAGCACGCTTCACAAGGCTTTCCATGGCGTCCTGCAGAGCGTCAGCTGCATGGTTGACAGTCACCTGGTTTGCATCCTCAGCGGCAGAGATGCTCTGCGCTTCGGCCAGCGCAGTTGCAAACGCTGCCCAGCTGGTGGTCGTGTAATCGTCTTCCACCCGGGCGGAAGCCTGCTCGATCAGCTGATTCAGAATGGTCTTGTCCACAACAGGCTCGGTGGGCTTGGCCGTAGCGTACAGTTCGGCCTCGTAGATGCGGACGCAGGCAGCCCAACCGGTGGTATCGGTACGGCTGACATTCAGCTTGAAGATCCGTCCGGTCGCATCGCCCAGATCATTGGTGGTAACATCGGCCGCGTTATCGGTGGTCTTGGCACACTCTGTCCAGTTCGCAGCGTCTGCCAGCACAGCGTTCCGTTCCTCGGCCTCCATGGCCAGCAGTTCGTCCACGTTGACCTTTTCTTCGTTCAGCACATAGAACTCGTAATTGGCAGTGTTCATGCTGCCGTTGCCGGCCGTCGGCGTTTCCGCCACGCCGACGTGGGAGACGACCAGCTGCCGGACGTTGCGTTCTTCGCCAATGTCAAAGGCGACCCACAGGTTGCTGCCATCCTCGCACCATTTGCCGGTATCGGGGTTTTCCTTGTCGCTGTCAAACAGCTTTTCGGGGCCCTGGGCAGTGCCCAGTTTTTTGCCGTTGTAGCCAACGATGGTCGCATTCTGGGACACCAGTTCCAGCTCGCCCACAGGCTCGGTGACGGTCACGGCAGCGCTGCCGGAAACCTTCGGATCCTGAACCGAGGTCGCAACAACGGTCAGCTGCTCTGCGGTCTCGTCCTCCGCAACGGTCAGCAGGCCGGTCTCGTCGATCTCAGTCGCCTCAGAGACCGCGCCGTCCACGCTCCAGGTCACAGAATGGTCGGTGATATTCTCGCCGTTGACCATAGCTGCAAACTGCTTGGTTGCGCCCTTCTCCACAGATGCAGTAGCGGGCGATACCGTAACAGATGTAACGATTGGCTCAACAGAACCGCTCTGCAGGGTAACATTCACATCGTAGGTCTGGCCTTCGGTCACGACCAGGCGCTTCACAACCGTGTCGTTGATCAGGTAGCCTGCAGGAACATTTTCGCACTTAATGGTGTACGTCCCCAATACAACCTCAGCAGGTTCGCCGGTAGTCACAGTATAGACCTTTTCGTTGTTGCTGTTGTAAACGCCATAAGTAACGCCGGTCAGTTTCTCGCCCTTGGCATTGGTCGCCACCAAGTTCAAGAAAGCGGTCGGTTCCGGGAATGCGGGGATTTCGACAGTATACTTATCAGAGATCAGCTTACTGACGCGTTTTACTTGCAGGGTGAGTTCACTGCCCGCACGCGGGACCCGAATGCCACGGATAATTACCGAGGTTTCGCCAGCAGCCACCGGGAGAGAGGCTTTGGTGTATTCACCAGAGTCGTTCTCGTAAACGTAGACCACATCGCCTTCACTCAGGCCATTCACCGTAAGAGAAATATAGATGTCGCCACCGTTGGAAGAGCTAAGCGAGCCAGGCTGTGAATAAGCTTTCGCTGTAACATCCTTTGCCGCCTCAGATTTTGCGGCATTTTCCGCCTCAAAGCTCGCGCTCAGCTTGATGCTTTCTGCGGAACCTGTGGCGGTGGTGGTGTAGTAAATACGTCCGGCTTCTTGCGTGCCAAAGTTAAGGCCGGTGATAGTGACAGTGCCGCTTTCTGCAACCGCCTCTCCGATCTTGTTATACTCGCTGCCGGATTTGGTGTAGACCGTGACAGTCTGGCCCGCAGGCACGTTCTTCAGTGTGAAGGTATCATTGGCGCCCGTGCCATTCTCTGCGGCGGCAAACTGGATGGACACCGGCTCCGTCTGGGGGAACTCGGCGGTCTCGAACATCTGCCATTCATAAATGCGGATACCGCCCCAGGGGGAAGTTCCATCATCATAAATGCGCAGTCTCCATTCCTGTGCAGTCACCGGTTCGTCCAGCAAGACATCCGTTACAGCGGCGGTGTTGTGCTGGATGCGCTTTGCCTCTACCCACCAGCCAGACGCATTCTTATACTCCAGAGCAAAGTCGACGGTGTTCATCAACACATCCTCGCCACCGTACTGGGCATGTTCTACGCGCCAGCGGCGGACCGTCACCTCACGACCAATGTTAATGTCCATATATCCGGTCTCCGCATTGGTAACACACCATTTGGAACCATTCAGGGAGGTCCCGTCAATGGCCTTGGAGGCAGGCTCGCTCTCATTCTGGCCAGAATATCCGGTTACCGTCGCCCCCAGGCAGACGTTTTCGAATTCTTTTGGTTCGTAGACTTCAGAGTCCTCATTGCTATACAGCCAGTCGATTATCAGTTCGGTGCCTTCACCGCGTACACCGTTGGCATTAACGGGGACGACTTTCAGCGTCACGTCGTCTTCGTCAAAATCACGAACCAGGGTAGGCAGGTAGAAGGCCGTGTTGGGGGTCTCCATGATCAGATTAGAAGTCCCGTTCGCGTTGACCTTGTAGATCTCATAGGAAGCAGCGCCGTCCACAGCATCCCAGTAAATACGTGCTTCCGCATCATAGGCGTTGTGATACAGGATCTCGTCCAGCGCCACAGAAGTAGGACCGGACAGCGCCGCGCGATCCTGATCCAAAATGGCAAGCTGGCCCAGGTTGATGTGGTAGTCGGACACAGCAGTATCGCTTTCCACCTTTAAACCAATGGCATACAAAGTCTTGCCGGCATGATCAGAAATACCTACCACCGTGGTGGTCCAGGTATCAGCCTCACTGGCAGTCAAATCGTAAGCGACTGTTTCGCATTCCTCATAGCTGGCAGTACTGTCATCGCCATAATAGGCAACCAACCTGGCCTTGCCATCATCGTTCTTGGCCGTCAGGCTCAGTGTCATGCCATCGGTCACAGCGACATCGGTGCTGTACAGCATGATGTCGTTTGCCTTGTTGGCATCCAGATCACCATAGAACTGAATGGAAGTGCCGCCGTTATAGGCGTCAGTGAAGTCATAGCCGCCATCAAGCTTCGAGCCGTTAGAATCGATGATCCAGGTCCAGGTGGGCATAACGTCCTGCACGGACTGGTAACTCCACTCGTTGTCACGGGAGAGTTCACCATTCACATAATAACCAACACCGTGGCCGGAATTAAAACTGGTTACGAACGGTGTGCTGAGGATCGGCGTCTTGTCGGCGAAGAATCGGGACATACCCAGCCAAGTGGATGAGGAAACATTATCCACTTCTACCCGCGGATCTGAAGCAGAATTGACATAGAAGTCTTGTTCAACCTCGTGGAACTGCGCTCCGTTTGCAGAGTTACCTAACGTGGAGTTGGGGCAATACAGCGCGATGGATAGCTTTAGCTTGCCATCCTCGTCCACGAGCAGTTCATCACGGAAAGGCGTGTTCATGCCGTTTTGCTGTACATCCAAGCCCGCATAAGCATCGAAGGGGCTGCGGTTAATAGAGTTCATCGTGCTGACTGTAGTAGAAATCTGCCCTGTATACCAGTTGTAGTTCATAAAGAACTCATTGATTCCCACAGAGCCATCATCGCTACGCTCCATCCAACGCTGGTTCGAGCTATTAACCGCGTTCTGGTAAGATACGCCGCCGGAAGGCAGCATCGAGTCGTACCAGCTAATCAAGATGTCGGGGCACTTGGCGCGCATGTAGCGGATCATCTCATCCAACCTGGATGCAATCTCTGCACTGCAGCCAAAGGATTCCTGGTTGAAGAAGTATCCATCAAAACCATAGTAATCCATCACTTCCAGTAGCTTATCTGCCACGGGGAAACTGCCATCTTCCGCCTTTTGGCAGAAAGCGTCAACTTCCTCCGCATAGCCCGAGGCAGATCCCCAAGGGAAGCCCAGTGTAGCAACGACCGGCACACCGTTGGTGTGGGCAGCGTCAGTAAATTCGCCGGTGGGGCAGCAGATCAGGCCCTCCTCAGAACCGGACCAGTACACAAAAGAATCGGTGTACTGCCAGTAGTTGAAGGACCAGCTCATGAAGTTCTCGGTGCCTTGTGAACTGGTGGTGTCGTGGGAAGAGTTAGCCAGGGAGCAGAGCATGAGCTTTGCTTCCGGATTTGCCTTTGGGTTCAC
>OGXR01000990.1_pt1 | contig 22154 bp, 17 predicted proteins | sample 1576331 | NCBI WGS metagenome assembly OGXR01 (sample SAMEA3541473, study PRJEB24748) | human gut metagenome | biome: human gut; feature: human-associated habitat; material: faeces | place: China | collected 2012 | reverse complement strand
CTTGCCCACATCCGGGAGCTGCAATATTACACAACCGGCCGGTTCATGGAGCTGGATTTGGACGCCCGGCGGAATCTGGAGCTGACGGAGACCATGCGCTCCAAGGAAAAGCGGGGAACCCTTCTGTGGGTGCTGGACAAGACCCACACCGCCATGGGCGGGCGGATGCTCCGCTCCTGGCTGGAAAAGCCCCTGCTTGACCCGGTGGAGATCACCCGCCGCCACGGCGCGGTGGAGGAGCTGACGGACAACGTCATCGTCCGGGGCGAGCTGGAGGAAGCATTGCGGGACGTCACCGACTTAGAGCGGGTGCAGACCCGCATCGTCACCGGCACCGTCAATTGCCGGGATTTGCTGGGACTTGCCCGGGGCTTCCGGGCGCTGCCCGACGTAAAGGCGCAGCTGCAAAAGTGCGACTCTCCCCTGCTTAAAAAGCTGGAAGCGGCCATCGACCCTCTGACGGACTGCGCCGACCGCATTGAAAACACGCTGGTGGACGATCCTCCCCTGACCATCCGGGAGGGCGGCATCATCCGCAAAGGCGCCAGCGAGGAAGCCGACCGTCTGCGGGACATTATGGAGGGCGGCAGCGGCACCATCGCCGCCATTGAGGCGTCGGAACGGGAAAAAACCGGCATCCGCACTCTGAAGGTGGGCTTCAACCGGGTATTCGGTTATTATATTGAGGTGTCCAAGTCCTTTATCGACCAGGTGCCCGCGAATTACATCCGCAAGCAGACCCTTGCCAACTGCGAACGCTACATCACCCAGGAGCTGAAAGAGCTGGAAAATCAGGTGCTTACCGCCAAAGACCGGCTCACTGCGCTGGAATACCAGATCTTCACCCAGCTTCGGGAACACCTTGCCAAGCAGGCCGCCCGGGTGCAGCAGACCGCCGCCGCCGTGGCCGCCGCAGACACCCTGTGCAGCCTTGCCGCCGTTGCTGTGCAGCGGGGCTATTGCCGTCCGGAAATCACCCTGGGGCGGGAAATTACCATTGAAAACGGCCGCCATCCCGTGGTGGAGGCCATGCTGAAAGATTCCCTGTTCGTCCCCAACGACACCCACTTAGGCGCGGAGGACAATCAGGTGTCCATCATCACCGGCCCCAATATGGCGGGCAAATCCACCTATATGCGTCAGGTGGCGCTGATCGTGCTCATGGCGCAGATGGGTTCCTTCGTCCCCGCCCGCAGCGCGAAAATCGGACTGGTCGACCGGGTGTTTACCCGCATCGGCGCCAGCGACGATCTGGCTTCCGGCCAGTCCACCTTCATGGTGGAGATGGCGGAGGTCGCCACCATTCTGAAATACGCCACCTCCCGCAGTCTGCTGATTCTGGACGAGATCGGCCGGGGCACCTCCACCTATGACGGCATGGCCATCGCCCGCGCCGTTCTGGAATACGCCGCCAATCCCAAGCGTCTGGGGGCAAAGACCCTGTTTGCCACCCATTACCATGAGCTTTCCACCCTGGAAGACAAGCTGCCCAATGTGAAAAATTACAACATTGCGGTAAAAAAGCGGGGAGAACAGATGATTTTCCTGCGGAAAATCGTCCCCGGCGCAACGGACGACAGCTACGGCATCGAGGTCGCCAAGCTGGCAGGCATCCCCGCCCCGGTGATCACCCGCGCACGGGAAATCCTCGCCGAGCTGGAAAGTGAGGGCGTCGTGGCCGCTCCTGCGGCACAGAAAGAGCCGGAAGACCAGGTCAGCATGATGGACTTGACCTCCCAGCAGGTGGTCGCCGCCCTCAGCGCCATTTCCGTGGAGACCCTGACCCCCATCGAAGCCATGAACGAGCTGTACAAACTAAAGAAAATGTTGGATTAAACTATGAAACGAAACCGCAGTCTCTCTGCCTGTCCCACTGCCCAGGAATCCGTGGCAGGCGGCGTCTACTTTATTTTCCAGCTGGTGCTGCTCCCCTCCATTCTCCGGTGGGTCAACGCCCAGCTTTCCCAGCCGCTGACTCAGACGGAGCTGAACTTTACCTACTACCTTATCAATTTTCTGGCAACAATTCTGATCTATCACGAATTCTTAGGACGCAGCGCCCGGCAGGCGACCCAGCATCTAGCGTACTTCTGTCAGGCTGTCATTCTGGGGCTTGCCGCCTACTATGCCTGCAATTTCCTGACCCTGCGGCTGATAAGGCTGCTGGTTCCCGGCTTTACCAACTACAATGACGCCGTTATCTCCGCCATGAGCCGGAGCGGACGCTACCTCATGATCGTCAGCACCGTAATTCTGGTTCCCCCCGCCGAGGAGTGCGTCTTCCGGGGACTGATCTTCCGCAACCTCTACGGAAAATCCCATTGGGTCGCTTACGTCGTATCCATTCTCGCCTTTGCCGCCATCCATGTTCTGGGCTACATCGGAAAATATTCTCCCCTGGAGCTGGTCATGGCTGTGCTGCAATACCTCCCGGCGGGGCTATCCCTCGCCTGGGCGTATACCAAAAGCGACACCATTTTTGCGCCAATTGCCATCCACGCCTGTATCAATCTGGTCGCCATCGGCGGCCTGAGGTGAATCTATTATGCCGAAAATCATTCAGTTATCCCCCCATATTGCCAATCTGATCGCCGCCGGTGAGGTGGTGGAGCGCCCCGCCTCCGTGGTCAAGGAGCTACTGGAAAACGCGGTGGACGCGGGCGCGTCCAAAGTCACCGTGGAGATTCGGGACGGCGGCATGACCTTTCTCCGGGTCACGGACAACGGCTGCGGTATGTCCTCCGAGGACGCCCGGACGGCCTTTCTCCGCCACGCCACATCCAAGCTCCGCTGCGCCGAAGACCTGGCCGCCATCGGCACCATGGGCTTCCGGGGCGAGGCATTGGCCGCCATTGCCTCCGTCAGCCGCATTGATCTTCTGACCAAAACGGCGGGCAGCATGTCCGGCACGTCATTAAAGCTGGAAGCGGGAAAAATTCTGGAAGAAACCGAGATCGGCTGTCCCGAAGGGACGACCATCATCGTCCGTGACCTCTTTTTCAACACCCCCGCCCGGATGAAATTCATGAAATCCGACACCGTGGAGGGCAGCCGTGTGACCGCCGCCGTGCAGATGCAGGCGCTGGCGCACCCGGAGGTGGCCATCCAGTTCCTCCGGGACGGCAAGCAGGTGCTTTCCACCCCGGGAAACGGCGGCTTGCAGGCGGCAGTCTACTGCGTCTATGGCCGGGATTTTGCCCGGATGGTGAAGGTGGACAGCCGTTGGGAATCCTACACCCTGACCGGCTACGTCTCCAAGCCCACCGACGCCCGCCCCAGCCGGGGTCTGCAAACCTTTTTTGTCAACGACCGCCCCGTGAAATCCAAGCTGCTGGTTTCCGCCTTGGAGGAAGCCTACCGCAACCAGATCATGGTGGGGAAATTCCCCGCCTGTGTGCTGCATCTGACCCTGCCGCCCAACGCCGTGGACGTGAACGTCCACCCGGCGAAAACAGAGGTAAAGTTCCTGTCGGAAAAAGCGGTATTTGACTGCGTTCACTACGGCGTATTGGGAGCGCTGAACACCCAGACCGACCGCCCCGAAATCCGGTTCCGGACACCCGCCGGGGAGACCGCCGCGCCGGTTGCGCCTGAGACGCCTGTTAAAGCGTCCCCTCCGCCCCAGATGCCGCCCCGTCCGGAAAATCCCGCCCCAAAAGGCAACTTCTTCCGTACCATGACGCCCCAGGAGTACAAAACCTTCTCCACCGCCCTAAAGGACGCGCCCCAGCCGAAGCAAACCGCGGCGGCGGCAACGGCGGCGAAAATCGAGCGTCCTGCCAATATGCCCCTGCGGGAGTTTGTAATGCTGCCCCAGGTTCAGGCAAGCCAGACCCCGCCCAAGGCAGAAAAACCCGCGCCCGTTCCCCCCGCTCCCCCCAAAAAAGAAGAGCCGGAAGAAATGGAGCAGACCCAGCTGCCCATGCCCGCCGAGATTCCGTGGCGGATGGTGGGCGAGCTTTACAACACCTATATTATTGTGGAGCAGGGAGACGACGCGTTTCTCATCGACAAGCACGCCGCCCACGAGCGCATTCTCTTTGAAAAGCTGAAAGCCCATCCCGAGAAAATCAGCGCCCAGAGCCTGCTGTCCCCCATCCCCGTGCGCTTAAGCCCTGCCGCAACCGGGGAACTTCTCGCCAACGCAGATATGTTAGACGAGCTGGGCTTTGCGGTGGAGGAATTTGGCGAAAGTACCGTGCTTCTGCGGCAGATTCCCATGGATTTAAGCCCGGATGACGCCGCCGAGGCTGTGGAAAATCTTGCCGCCGACCTTCTCGCCGGAAGGCGGGAAAGCAAGGACACCGTCCGGGACGAGCTGCTGCACACGGTGGCCTGCAAGGCCGCCATCAAGGCCGGGTGGGTCAACGACAAGCAGGAGCTTCTCGCCGTGGCCAAAGAGGTCATGCGCCGGGAAGACCTGAAATACTGCCCCCATGGCCGCCCCATCTGCGTTTCCTTAAGCAAGAAGCAGCTGGAAAAGCAGTTCAAGCGGACATAATATCCTGTTTGGAGACTTTTATGAACAACATCATCTGCATTGCCGGGCCGACGGCCTCGGGAAAAACCGCACTGGCCGCAACACTGGCGAAGGAATTAAACGGCGAAGTGGTGTCCTGCGACTCCATGCAGGTGTACAAACACATGGACATCGGCACCGCAAAGCCCACCTTGGAGGAAATGCAGGGAATCCCCCACCACATGATTGACGTGGCCGAGCCCCGGGAGGATTTTTCCGTCAGCCGCTACTGCGAGATGGCCGCCCCCATTGTGGACGACATCATTTCCCGGGGAAAAACCGCCGTGATCGCAGGGGGAACCGGGCTATACATGGACGCTCTCATCCGGGGCAATGCCTTCGCCCCCTTCCCCGCCACCGGCGTCCGGGAACGGCTGGAAGCCCAGGCGGACGCCGAGGGCATGGAGGCCATGCTTTCCCGTCTGCGCGCCGTAGACCCCGACGCCGCCCGGCGCCTGCACCTTTCCGACCGGAAGCGTATCCTCCGGGCGCTGGAGGTTTATCTGGAGACCGGCGAGACCATCACGGAACACAACCGGAAGACCCAGGCCGTTCCGCCCCGGTACTCCCCCCTCTGGCTGGGGCTGGACTTTGCCCAGCGGGGCGAGCTGTACCGCCGCATTGATCTGCGGGTCGGTCTCATGCTTGAGCAGGGGCTTGTGGAGGAAATCCGGGGGCTTCTTGCCGACGGCATTCCCGAAAGGGCCACCGCCATGCAGGCCATCGGCTACAAGGAATTCGTGGATGCTCTTGACGGCCGGTGTACAATAGAGGAAGCAGCCGATCGGGTGCGCCAATCCTCCCGCCGCTACGCCAAGCGTCAGCTGACCTGGTTCCGCCGGAACAAGGCCATTCACTGGCTCATCCGGGACACCGGAGACACCGGGCGGGAAATTCTGGAAAACGCTCGACGGATTGTGAGCGATTTTGACAACTGAAACGTGTTAGGATGTGGATACCCTATGGAATCTCTGAATCCAATCGTCTTCGGCTGAACAGCGGATCTTTTTCACCAGCTGTGCGGTATTAAAAGCGGGAAATATAGCGCAGCCGTTGCCAGCGTAAGCTGGCTTACGGATGCGGCATACCCCTTGCGGGTACACAAAGTATTCCTCCGCTTTCAATACCTTCATCTGGTGAAAAATCTCTCGCTGTCAGCTCTCGCCGATGGAATCAGAGCTTCCAAAACGGCAGTTATTGGGGAGTATTTGTCTGCCGAATATGAGAAAGAAGGTATCCATATGTCTGACGCGATCAACTTACAGGAAGCCATTTTGAAGGAGGTTCGCCGGGACAAGGTTCCCGTGACCCTGTTTCTGATGAACGGCTTCCAGCTCCGGGGAGTCATTACGGGCTACGACAGCTTTGTAGTGGTGCTGGTATCCGATGGCAAGCAGCAGATGATCTACAAGCACGCCATCTCCACCCTCGCCCCCATGAAACCGCTGAAGGCCGCAGCCGCAACTGCGTGACGCAAAAAGGGCAACGGAGCATAAGCCTTCCGTTGCCCTTTTTTCAGTGTAAACTCCGGTTCCCAATCTAAACAGAAAGAAGAATTCTTATGTCTATCGCCGAAAACGTCGCCGAAATCCGCCGCCAAATGGACGCCGCCGCCCTCGCCGTGGGACGCGACCCAAAGGAAATCCTGCTCTGCGCCGCCACAAAAATGAACGACGCCAACGCCGTGCGTCAGGCCATCGCCGCCGGTGTGGACTGCTGCGGCGAAAACCGGGTGCAGGAGCTGACCGCCAAGCTCGCCCAGAACGCCTACGACGGCGCGCCGGTGCATTTCATCGGCCACTTACAGACCAACAAGGTTCGCCAGGTGGTGGGCAAGGTCTCCCTCATTCAGAGCGTGGACTCGGAGCGTCTGCTTGCCGCCATCGACCGGGAAGCCGCCAGGCAGGGCATCGTGCAGGACATTCTGCTGGAGGTCAACATCGGCGAGGAGGCCAGTAAGTCCGGTTTTGCCGCCGGGGACATCCTTCCTCTGATGGAAAAAATCGGCGAATTTTCAAACATATGTATCAAAGGTCTCATGGCAATTCCCCCAATCAGCCACATTTCGGGAGAAAATCAAAAATTTTTTCAAAAAATGTTCCACTTATCTGTTGACATAAGGCGAAAAAAATACGATAATGTCAAGGTGGACTGTTTATCCATGGGCATGTCCGGAGACTTCGCCGACGCGATCGCCTCCGGCAGCACGATGGTTCGAATCGGCACCGCTATTTTTGGCGCCAGGAACTATGTGAAAGACGATACCAGGGAATCATCAAAATGATGTGAGCATACATTAGGAGGACATATAGAATGAGCTTATGGGATAACGTAAAGAAATTTGCCCAGCCCTACGCAGACGACGATTACGATGATTACGGCGAGGATGACGATTACCTCGATGATTATGAAGAACCCGAGAAGCCTGCTCCCGCCCGCCGCAAACCCCGCCGCGCACCGGCGCCCACTCCCGCTCCCGAAGAGGAAGAGGACGAGGAAGCCGACGATTACGGCTTCGGCCCCATGACCAGCACCGCGTCCGCCGCTCCCGCCGCCGGCTTCTCCGGTCAGGTTCTGAACATGAACACCGGCAACAAGCAGGAGGTGGTTCTGTTCCGTCCGGGCAGCTTCAACGATACCTCCAAGGCCGCCGATGACCTGCGCAACCGGAAAGCCGTCATCGTCAACATGGAGAATGTGGACAAGGCCATGGCTCGCCGGGTGGTGGATTTCCTGTCCGGCTGTGTATACGCCCTGGACGGCGATGTGAAGAAGATTGCCCAGTCTGCATACCTGTTCTGTCCCCACAATATGGACATTGTGGGCGACCTGGAAACGTTGCAGGCCGAGGTTGAAAGCTATATCTAAAAGATAGGAAGGTAAATCACCATGTTTACACCGCAGCAGATCGATCAGATTTCTTTCAGCAAGTCTACCTTCGGCGGCTATAATATGCAGCAGGTGGACGAGTTTCTGGAGCCTCTGACGGAGGATTACGTAACGCTGTACAAGGAGAACGCCCTTTTGAAAAGCAAGATGCGCGTCCTCGTCGGCAAGCTGGAAGAGTACCGCAAGAACGAAGCGGCCATGAAGGAAGCCGTCGCCAACGCCCAGCGCACCTGTGACAAGATGGTCATGGAGGCCGAGGCCAAGTGCGCCAAGATGCTCAGCAACGCCAATGCCGCTGCCGCCGCTCAGGCTGCGCAGAGCGTCCAGAGCGTTCAGAGCGTCCCCAACAACAGCGCCCTGATCGCCGCCGAGAACGCCCGGCTGGAGGAAGCCCGCAGAACCGCCTCCGCCCGGATCAATGAGATTCAGGATCAGATGCGCTCCTGCATCCAGGCTCTGGATCGGATCAAGACCGCCAACGCACCTGCCACCACCACGGCGGCCACGACCCGTGTGGCTCCTGTGGCGCCTGCCGCACCCGCTGCCCCGGTCGCTCCTGCCCCCAAGGCCAGCAGCGACGACGTAGCCGACGAGATCTCCCAGAACATCGAAGCGATCATCGGCACCACCACGGACAGCGCCCCCAAGGCTGCGCCCAAGCACCCCGCCGCCAATGATTCCACCACCAGCCGCTTTGCCAGCCTGAACCTGCAATTCGGCCGCAACTACGATCCCACCTCCCGCAGATAAAAGGCGGAGGTTCCCATATTTTCACGCTTTGACGAGGACACGCAAGCCGTTCCGCCGCTTTCAGAGAGCTGCCGCTTTGGTGCAAGGCAGTAAGCAGGAGACGGTCTGCATCACCTCCGAGCAGCGCACCGAACCCGAAAGGCAGTAGGCCGCGCCGGGACACGCCCGATACAGCGTAAGGGAAGCTTTGATTCAGAGATTCCCCATGAGTGCCGGTTTTACCGGAACGAGAGTGGTACCGCAGAGGTTAACGCGCCTTTGTCTCTTTTGACGAGACAGGGGCGCTTTTCTTTTATTTGCAGGGTCACACTTCCCTGCCCCACATTATCATGAATTCATTTTTGGAGGTAAGTATTCCGATGGATTATAAGAACACGATCATCACACCGAAAACCGATTTCCCCATGAAGGCGGGTCTGCCCACCCGGGAGCCGGGTATGCTCAGCCGCTGGGAGGAGCAGAACCTCTATGAGGCCATGCTGGAAAAGAACAAGGATCTCCCCCCCTTCGTGCTGCATGACGGCCCTCCCTTCAGCAACGGCGACATCCACATGGGTCACGCCCTGAATAAGACGCTGAAGGATTTCATCGTCCGCAGCCACGCCATGATGGGCTATTACACCCCCTACGTCCCCGGCTGGGACAACCACGGTCTGCCCATTGAGACCGCCATCATCAAAAAGAGCAAGCTCAACCACAAGGCCATGCCCGTCCCCCAGTTCCGCGCCGCCTGCGAGGAATTTGCCGAGACCTATATCCAGCGTCAGATGGCGGGCTTCAAGCGCCTGGGCGTGGTGGGCAACTGGAAGCACCCCTACCGCACCATGGACAAGCACTTTGAGGCGCAGGAAGTCAAGGTCTTTGGCCGGATGTTCGACAAGGGCTATATCTACAAGGGTCTGAAGCCCGTGTACTGGTGTCCCGTGTGTGCCACCGCCGTGGCCGAGGCCGAGATTGAATACCACGACGACCCCTGTACCTCCGTCTACGTCAAGTTCCCCATGAAGGACGATCTGGGCAAGCTGGCAGGCTTTGACCTGAGCCGCACCTACTTCGTCATCTGGACAACCACCATCTGGACGCTGCCCGGCAACCTGGCCATCTGCCTGCACCCCAGGGAGACCTACGTTCTGGTCAAGGCCGAAAGCGGTGAGACCTATATCATGGCGCAGGCTCTGATGGACAAGGTCATGCACATCGGTGGCTTCGAGCATTACGAGGTCATCGCCTCCTACCCCGGCCAGTTCTTTGAGAATATGCTGGCGCAGCATCCCTTCCTGGACAAGACCTCCCGTCTGGTGAACGCCGAGTACGTCACCATGGATTCCGGTACCGGCTGTGTCCACACCGCTCCCGGCTTCGGCGCCGACGACTACCAGACCTGTATGCGCTACGGCATGGATCTGGTCGTCCCCGTGGACGACTACGGCCGTCACACCGACTACGCCGGCAAGTACGCCGGTATGAAGACCGAGGAAAGCAACCCCGTCATTCTCGCGGACATGAAGGAAAGCGGCGCTCTGTTCGCCTCCGAGGAGATCGTTCACTCCTACCCCCACCATGACCGCTGCAAGAAGCCCATCATCTTCCGGGCGACCCCTCAGTGGTTCTGCTCTGTGGAATCCTTCAAGGACGAGGCCATCGCCGCCTGCAAGGACGTAAAGTGGCTGCCCGCCTGGGGCGGTGAGCGGATGATCAGCATGATCCGGGAGCGTGCCGACTGGTGCATTTCCCGTCAGCGCCGCTGGGGTCTGCCCATCCCCGTGTTCTACTGCCGGGACTGCGGAAAACCCGTCTGCACCGACGAGACCATCGCCCATATCTCCGAGCTGTTTGACGAGTACGGCTCCAACGTCTGGTTTGAGAAGGGCGCCATGGAGCTGATTCCCGAAAACTTAAGCTGCCCCCACTGCGGCGGCAAGTCCTTCGACAAGGAGACCGACACCCTGGACGGCTGGTTCGACTCCGGCTCTACCCATTACGCTTCCCTCATGCGGGACACCCCCGAGCTGTGGCCTGCCGACGTGTATCTGGAGGGCGCCGACCAGTACCGCGGCTGGTTCCAGTCCAGCCTTCTGACCTCCGTTGGCGCGCTGGGACACGGCGCACCCTTCAGGCAGGTTCTGACCCACGGCTGGACGGTGGACGGTCAGGGACGCGCCATGCACAAGTCTCTGGGCAACGGCATTGACCCCGCCGACCTGATCAAGGAATACGGCGCCGACATCGTGCGTCTGTGGGCTGGCTCCGCCGACTATCACGCCGACGTCCGCTGCTCCAAGGAGATCTTCAAGCAGCTGTCTCAGAGCTACCTGAAATTCCGCAACACCGCCCGATACTGCCTGGGCAACCTGAACGAGTTCGACCCCGACAACTTGGTTGCCCCCGAAGACATGGAGGAACTGGATCGCTGGGCGCTGACCCGTCTGGACGCGCTGGTGCAGGTCTGCCGCAAGGCCTACGACAATTACGAGTTCCACGTGGTTTCCCATGCCATCAATGATTTCTGCGTGGTGGAGCTGTCCTCCTTCTATCTGGACATCCTCAAAGACCGGCTCTACTGCGAGGAAAAGAACGGCCTGCGCCGCCGCTCCGCCCAGAGCGCTCTGTTCCTGATTCTGGACGCCATGGCCAAGCTGTTTGCTCCCATCCTGGCCTTCACCTGCGACGAAATCTGGCAGTCCATGCCCCACCGCGCCACCGATGACGCCCGGAATGTTCTGCTGAACCAGATGCCCGAGGGCTTTGCCCAGTACGCGCTGGAAGACGCCGCCATGGCCAAGTGGGACGTAGTCATGAAGCTGCGCCAGGACGTCAACGGCGTTCTGGAAAAGGCGCGCGCCGACAAGCGTATCGGCAAGGCGCTGGAAGCCCACGTCACCCTGAAAGCGGAGGACGCCGCCATTCAGTCCGCCTGCGAGGGCGTGAATCTGGCCGAGGTGTGCATCGTCTCCGACTGCGTCTGGGCGCAGCCCGAGGAAGGCGCTGAGATCGGCACAGGCGTCAACTATCCGAGCCTGACCATCGGCGTCTCCGAGGCCAAGGGAACCAAGTGTCCCCGCTGCTGGATGCACAGCCTACAGGCAAACGCCGAGGGACTCTGCCCCCGCTGCGCCGCCGTCGTGGCAAAAATGGACGTAGAATTCTGATTTTCCCGAAAAAAGCTCTAAAATGTTGCTGTTCGGGAGCGGGAAATCCGCTCCCGAACTTTTTCCAAAAAGCAGCACGAAAAAGCTTGACAAATCGACTTTCCGTGCTATAATAAGCGTGTTCGGTTCGAGACGCCGGTATAGCTCAGTTGGTAGAGCAACTGATTTGTAATCAGTAGGTCGGGGGTTCGAGTCCGTCTACCGGCTCCACCAGAACCGGCGCATTCCTTGAGCCTGCAACCGAACGAACAAAATATGGGGGAGTTCCCGAGTGGCCAAAGGGGACAGACTGTAAATCTGCTGCGTTTCGCTTCGATGGTTCGAATCCGTCCTCCCCCACCAATCAATCCCAGAGCCGTAACGGTTCTGGGATTTTTTGCTGCGTTTATCGGTATCGTTGGCACCTTTGTTCTTTCTCAGTCGGTTTTGGTTGCAAACCCGCTTCGGCTGTGTTATACTGGACGGGTATAAGCTCATAATATGGTTGAGCGTTTCTACCAACCGCCGTAAATGGTTGACTGCAAAATTATACGTTGTGAGGTAGTCATGAATTACGATGTGATCATTGTCGGCGCGGGGCCTGGCGGTATCTTTTCCGCCTATGAGTTGACCCGGCTGCGCCCGGAACTGAAGGTCGCCGTCTTCGAGGCCGGGCATCCGCTGAAAAACCGCAAATGTCCCATTGACGGTGTCAAAGTCAAGTCCTGCATTGCCTGCAAAAACTGCTCCATTATGAGCGGTTTTGGTGGCGCAGGCGCTTTTTCCGACGGAAAATACAACATTACCAACGATTTTGGCGGCACGCTTTACGAGTATCTGGGCAAGGCCAGAGCGCTGGAGCTGATGCGCTACGTCGACCAGATCAACATGGCCTACGGCGGCGAAGGTACCAAGCTCTATTCCACCGCCGGTACCAAATTCAAAAAGCTGTGTATGCAGAACGACCTCCATCTGCTGGACGCCTCCGTGCGCCATCTCGGCACCGACATCAACTATGTGGTGCTGGAAAATCTCTATGCCTATCTGAAAGACAAGGTCACATTCTACTTTGACACGCCGGTGGAATCCGTGGCCACTGTGGACGGTGGGTATCAGGTCACCTGCAAGGCCGGAAGCTTCTCCTGCAGCCAGTGCGTGATCTCCGTGGGGCGCAGCGGCAGCAAATGGATGGAATCCGTTTGCCGTGACATGGACATTCCCACCAAGTCCAACCGGGTGGACATCGGCGTCCGGGTGGAGCTTCCCGCGGAGATTTTCTCCCACCTCACCGATGAGCTGTACGAAAGCAAGATCGTCTACCGCACCGAGAAGTACGGCGATCTCGTCCGCACCTTCTGCATGAACCCCAAGGGCGCAGTGGTCAACGAAAATACCAACGGCATCATCACCGTCAACGGCCACAGCTACGAAGACCCCGCACGTCAGACCTCCAATACCAATTTTGCCCTGCTGGTTGCGAAGCATTTTTCCGAGCCCTTCAAGGATTCCAACGGCTACGGCGAGTCCATCGCCCGCCTCAGCAATATGCTGGGCGGCGGCGTCATCGTCCAGCGCTTCGGCGACCTGATCCGTGGGCAGCGGTCTACCCCCAAGCGCATTGCGGAGTCCTTCGTCACCCCCACTCTGGACGCGACCCCCGGCGATTTGAGTCTGGTGCTGCCCAAGCGGATCCTGGACGGCATCATCGAGATGCTCTACGCCTTGGATGAGGTTGCCCCCGGTACCGCCAATGACGACACCCTGCTCTATGGCGTGGAGGTCAAATTCTACAATATGGAAGTGGCGGTGGATGCGCATTTGCAGACCCGGTATCCGGGACTGTACGTCATCGGCGACGGCAGCGGCATCACCCATTCCCTGTCCCATGCCTCCGCCAGCGGCGTCGCCGTGGCGCGGAGAATCGCGGAGTAATACATCTATCAAAGGAAAGTAGAGAAAATGTTGTTTCAAAAATATGCTTCGCGATAAAGCAAGTACATGCAATTCCTATACTTGATTTTTTTAGTGAAAATTTTGTTCGAACTGATTGGAAAGAGAAGTTTAATAAGGATATCAGGAAAAAAATTGGAAATTTAGAAGATCTTGGGTATTCTGAACAGATCTTCGAAGAGATACTGCTTTTTGTGGAGAGAAATCTTGAAAGCCTTAATACAACCAAATACTGCATTTGCCATTCTGACTTGCATTTTGATAATATACTTGTAGATGAAAATGATAACATTTCAATATTGGATTATGACCGACTTCGGATTTCGTCTATTGACTATGAATTGGATGCCCTTTTTACTATGGTAAATAGTCCAGATTTGATATTGCACATAGAAAAGAAAGCAATACCGCCTAACGCTTTCGAATGTGCTATTCCTCTCGTATTAAAAAATTATCCAGAGCTATTTGATTTCCCCAATTTACAGAAACGTTTGTCAATCTATGCAATTAAGCATTATTTATCCTTTTTTGAACAGTATAAGGAAGAGGTACAAGAATATCTGGAAAGGATTGTAAAGGATAAGAATTATGGAAAAACGTATTGACTATAAACTTGAAAAAGCAATAGATAATGCAATCATCTATTTAGCGCAGGCTTTCTCTGCATCTGGACACAATGAAAAACCTGTAATTTCGCACAGTTTTCGAGTAGGAATGATGCTCTTTAATTACGGTTACTCAAGAAAAATTGTGCTAGCGGGTATTTTACATGATATTATCGAGGATACAGACGTATCAGCAGATGATTTGGAAAAAGAGTATGGATTTGAAATAGCAAACATGGTATCAGCGGTGTCATTCAATGCTAAGATTGTATCCCCAAAGGAGCAAAATTTAGATGTGTTTCATCGTTGTCAAGAATATGGCGTTGACGCACTAATAGTAAAATGTGCTGACATTATAGACAATATAGATTATTTTGTTCCCACACCAGGATATGAAGAACTTGCACTCTTTTTAGTTGACAAATATCATTCTTTTTTTGAAATTGCAAAAGTTTTCCTGGCGAACGAAGAGCTGTTCCGTATTTTTGAAGATAAAATCCATCATGTAGATTCACTTATGAATACTTTTTCTATATATTATAAGGAGGGCGGATCCCATGAAAGCACTGGCCTATTACGACGGCAAGATCGGCGCACCCGAGGAACTGACAGTCCCCTTCAATGACCGTGTCCACTTCTTCGGCGACGGCTGCTATGACGCCGCCATGGCGGCAAACGGCACCATATTCCTGTTGGAAGACCATCTTAACCGGTTTTACACCAGCGCACGGCTGCTGGATATCCACATTCCCATGGAAAAGGGGGCGCTGGGCGAGCTTCTTACCCGGCTGACGCGGCAGGTGGAGGGCGAGACCTGCTTCATATACTGGCAGGTGAGCCGCGGCGTAGAAAACCGCAGCCACACCTATTCCGAGAATCTGCCCGGCAAGCTGTGGGTGCTGATTCGTCCCCAGGTCATCCCCAACCCCAACGTCCTCATCCGTCTTAACGACGAGGAGGACACCCGCTTCTTCCACTGCAACATCAAATCCCTGAATCTGCTGTGCAACGTGATGACCGCCCAGCGGGCGCACCGCGCCGGATGTACGGAGACCGTTTTCCACCGGGGCGACATCGTCACCGAATGCGCCCATTCCAACGTCTCCGTCCTGAAGGACGGGGTGCTGTACTCCCATCCCAACGACGAGTTCATTCTCCGGGGCATCGCCAAGAGCCACATGATCCGCGTCTGCTACCGGCTTGGCATTCCGGTGCTGGAAAAGCCCTTCACCCTGGATTTTTTGAAATCCGCCGATGAAATTCTTGTAACCTCCACCACCAAGTTCTGCCTTGCCGCCGATACGCTGAACGGCCTGAGCGTGGGCGGGAGGGATGCCGCCGCCCGCGCCGCCATCCAAAACGCAGTCCTCCAGGACTTCCGGGACTGCACTGGCTTTGCGGGGCTTTGGATTTAATCGAAAAAAGGCACCTGCCGCAACTGCTTTGCGCGCACGCCGGAACTCCGGCGTGCGCCCTTTTGTAACGCCGGTCAAGGACGTTTGCTTTTGCTGTATGAACATTTTTTTATGTTTCTGTTACAAAAATTTGTGAATATATCGAGACATATCATGAAATCTGCCACTTTACTTGAGACGGAAAATATGGTAAAATATCACCATTCTTTTATATTTTGAATTTCTCAATTTTAGAAATTTCATTTTGAGGCAATCGCCCCAACCGTCTCCTGTAATATGGCGTCCGCCATTTTATAGGCTGTCCCCCCGGCGCTGTTTTAAGACCGACGCTGTGGAAGAAGCATCGGAGAAAATCGCTTCGGGGATCGCCCGTACCGACTGCTTTTCAAAGCAGAAATTAAGAAAGGAATGATCACTATGCAAACCATGAAACGATTTCTCGCCTTCGCCCTGGCTCTGACCATGGTCTTCGCGCTGGCAGCCTGCGGCGATAAATCCGGCGCCACCGACAGCACAGCGGCAGCCGGCACCACCGCCCCCACTGCGGCCGCCGTGACCGAGAACGCGGTTTACAGAACGCTGTACGCCTCCGAAGTCACTACGCTGAACTATCTGATCACCGGCCAGACCAACGAGCTGAACATCGCCGCCAACGTGGTGGATTGCCTGGTGGAATACGACTCCTACGGCAATGTAGAGCCTGCTCTGGCTACCAGCTGGGAGCAGAATGAGGACGCTACCGTCTGGACCTTCCACATCCGTGAGGGTGTGAACTGGGTCGATAAGGACGGCAAGGTTGTTGCCCCCGTCACCGCCAATGACTGGGTTTCTTCCGCCCATTACGCCTGTGACGCCAACAACGACTCCGACACTTTCTATACCATGAGCGGCGTCATCGCGGGCGCCGACGCTTACTATGACTGGACCGCATACCAGATGGCTCTGCCCGATGCCACCGACGGCACCGATAAAGATGGCAACGCCGTGAAGTTCATCACCAACGAGGACGGCGAGCAGGAAATTCTGGAGGAAGTCCCCGAGGCTTCCATTGACGACATCGGCGTCAAGGCTGTGGACGACTACACCCTGGAGTTCACGCTGGAATCCTCCCGCCCCTACTTCCTGTCCATGGTTTCCTTCGGCCCCTATATGCCCGTGTACGGTCCTTTCCTGGCTGAATGCGGCAGCAAGTTCGGCACCGACAACAGCACCCTGCTGTACTGCGGCGCGTTCATCCTGTCCACCTACGAGCCTCAGCAGCAGCGCGTTCTGACCAAGAACCCCACCTACTGGGATAAGGACAATGTGTTCCTTGACGCCATCCAGATGACCTACAACGCCGAGGCTTCCTCCATCGCCACCACCATGTACCAGTCCGGCGAGGTCGATCAGGCGGATATTTCCTCCGACCTGCTGTCCGCCATGATGGCTGACCCCAACACCAAGGATCTGATTCACCCCTCCCGTGCCGATACCTCCTACGCTTACTGGTATCTGTTCAACTTTGACCCCAACTTCGACGCCGAGTACGAACCCGAAAACTGGAAGCTGGCCGTGAACAATGAGAACTTCCGGAAGTCCATCGTCCACGCCTTCAACCGGATGCCCGCTCTGGCGACCAGCGACCGCATCGACCCCGAATCCCTGAAGAACAACACCATCACCCCCAACGCCTTTGCCTCCGCTTCCAAGGACTACACCTACTACGAAGGTCTGGCCGCCTATACCGACGGCGATAACTTCGACAAAGCCCTTGCCGAGGAATACAAGACGACCGCCATTGAGGAGCTGACCGCCGCCGGAGCCACCTTCCCCATCAAGATGCTCATGTGCTACAACCCCACCTCCGCCAACTGGGCGCAGGAGTGTCAGGTCGTGGAGCAGCAGATTGAGACCGTCTTGGGCGCCGACTATGTGGACATCATCATCCAGGCAGGTCCTGAGACCGGCTTCCTGGGCGCCATCCGCCGCACCGGCAAATATGCCTTCATGAAGTGCAACTGGGGCGCCGACTACGCCGACCCCGAGACCTGGACCGATCCCTTCTCCACGGATTCCAGCTACAGCTTCATCTTCAAGAGCACCGACCCCGAAACCCAGGCTCTGTATGCCGAGTACACCGAGCTGGTAGCTGCCGCCAAGGCCATCACCGACGACATGGACGCCCGGTATACCGCCTTTGCCAAGGCCGAGGCGTTCCTGCTGGATCACGCCTTTGCCGTCCCCTTCTCCATCAGCAACCGCAGCTATCAGATGTGCAATCTGAACGTTTTTGAAGGACAGTACGCCTCCTTCGGCTTGGCCAACCAGCGCTACAAGGATCAGCACCTGTACAGCTCCTCCATGGGTATGGAGGAATATCAGGCCGCTTACGCCGAGTGGCAGTCCAAGAAGGCCGGTTAAGATTTAAGTTTTCATTTTGGCAGTTTATCACGAGAGAAGCCCTCATTTGGGGGCTTCTCTCAAAGCCGCATATATACGGTATTGCTCCACAGGCAATTTTTCGGAGCCTGTACCGGTGCTGCTACGGCGAAAGCAGCAGCGGTATCGGCTCTGATGCCAGTTTCGTTAAAACGGTTAAAAACCGTTATAGCAGGCCGTTTTCCAAACGGCCAGCGGCGCAGCCGCAGAAAAGAAAGTCCATACATTTTCTGCCGCCTATGGCGGCCATCCACATCAGTGGATAAATAAAATGGTTTTACCATTTTATTGGGAAATCGTATGAAGGGAGAAAACCCCCAGGAGGACATCATATGGCCAGATATATAACCAAGCGCGTTCTGCGCTCCCTCATCACCATGTTTATCATTATCACGATCCTCTTTGCCCTGTTGCGGCTGATGCCCGTGGAAGGGTATTTCGAGAATTACGATAAAATGAGCTCCACCCAGATTCAGGTCAAGCTTCAGGCCCTTGGCGTGACCGCTCCCCTGCCCACCCAGCTGGTGCGCTTTTACAAGCAGGTGCTCCACGGGGACTTGGGAGAATCCAACGTCTACCGCAAGGGCGTCGCCATTACCGAGATCATTGCCGAGAAGATTCCCATCTCCCTGGAGCTGGGACTGATTTCTTTGTGCATTGCCCTGGCGCTGGGTCTCCCTCTTGGCATCCTCATGGCGCGAAGCACCCGCACCCGCTTCAAGATCGGCGACCGTCTGGGCACGGTGTTCATCGTGCTGGTGCAGGCCATGCCCTCGGCGGTATATCATATTCTGATTCAGTTTGCCGGTTCCCAGACCTATATTGGCAAGGATATTCTGGGACTTCCCATGCTGTTTGACGCCGCCAACCCCAAGAGCTATATCCTGCCCGTCATCTCCCTGTCCATCGGCAACATCGCCTACTATGCCATGTGGCTGCGGCGGTACATGGTGGACGAGTCCAATAAGGACTACATCCGTCTGGCGCGGGCAAAGGGTGTTCCGGGCAGCAAGATCTCTTTCCGGCACGTGTTCCGCAACGCCTTCGTGCCGCTGGTGCAGTACATCCCCAATTCCATTCTGTTTACCCTGATGGGTTCGCTCTATGTGGAGTCCCTGTACTCCGTTCCCGGTATGGGCGGTCTGCTGGTCACGGCCATCAAGCGTCAGGACAATACTTTGGTGCAGGCGCTGGTGCTGATTTACGCCGTTATTTCCATTCTGGGTCTTCTTTTCGGCGACATTCTCATGGGAATCGTCGATCCCCGGATCAGCTTTGCCAAGAAGGAGGGTTCCCGCTGATGAAACGTCTTGGATTTCACACCCTGCGCGACCAGGCCACCGATGCTCTGGGGGACAAGCTCTCCCGGCAGCTTCAGGAGGAAGTCACGCCGAAAATGAGCGACGAGGAGGCCTTCTCCTTCGCCGAATTCAACGCCGAGGACGCAGAGCGGGGCGGCTATTCCGATTATTCCTACTGGAAGTCCACCCTCCGTGCGTTTTTTCAGAATAAGATCGCGGTCTTTTTCCTTTTCGTCATGGTAGCGGTGCTGCTGTTCACCTTTATCCAGCCCTACCTTCCCGGACAGAAGGATCCCATTCTCATTCACAACGACCAGTGGGGTCTGCCTCTGAACAACATTCCCCCCAGCAAAGAGTTCTGGTTCGGAACAAACTCTATCGGTCAGGATCTCTGGGCGCGTATCTGGGCAGGTACCCGTACGTCCCTGTTCATCGGCTTCTCCGTGGCTCTGGTGGAGGCCGTGGTGGGCATCCTGGTGGGCGTGCTGTGGGGCTATGTCCGCAAGCTGGATTTCTTCTTTACCGAGCTGTATAACGTCCTGGACAACATTCCCCAGACGCTGCTGCTGATTCTCATTTCCTACATCTTAAAGCCCGGCGTTTCCACCATCGTGTTTGCTCTGTCCTTAACGGGCTGGCTGGGTATGGCGCGGTTCATCCGCAACCAGATCATCATTATCCGTGACCGGGACTACAATCTGGCCTCCCGATGCCTGGGCATTTCCACCGGGCGCATCATCGTCAAGAATCTGCTGCCCTACATGGTGTCCGTCATCACCATGCGCATGGCGCTGGCCATTCCCTCCGCCATCGGCAACGAGGTGTTCGTCACCTACATCGGCATCGGCCTTCCCGTGGACACGCCGTCTCTGGGCAACCTGATTCAGACCGGACGGTCGCTGATGACCGTGGCTTCCCTGCGCTATCAGCTGTTCTTCCCCGTGGCCGTACTGGTGGTTATCACCGTTTCCTTCTACATCATCGGCAATGCCTTCGCCGACGCCGCCGACCCCAAGAACCACGTCAGATAAGGAGAGATTACAATGGAAGATAAAGAAGTTGTTCTCTCCGTTCGGGATTTGAATGTAAAATTCACCCTTCGCGGTCAGATTCTCCACGCCATCCGGGGCATTTCCCTGGACGTTTATCAGGGCGAGAGCCTTGCCATCGTGGGCGAGTCCGGCTCCGGAAAATCCGTGTTCGTCAAATGCGCCATGGGTCTTCTGGATGCCAACGGCTACATTGACGGCGGCTCCATCCTCTATAACGGCATGGATTTGACCAAGTTCCAGACCGACAAGGACTGGCTGAAAATCCGGGGCAAAGAGATCGCCATGGTGTTTCAGGACCCCATGACCTCCCTGAACCCTCTGAAAACCATCGGCAAGCAGATTCAGGAGGCCGTGGAGCTGCATCAGGGCTTGAAGGGCAAGGACGCCTACCAGGCCGTTCTGGAGGTGCTGAGCGACGTGGGCATTGACGACCCCGAGCGGCGCTACAAGCAGTACCCCCATGAATTTTCCGGCGGTATGCGCCAGCGGGTGGTCATCGCCATCGCCGTCGCCTGCCGGCCGAAAATCCTCATCTGCGACGAGCCGACCACCGCTCTGGACGTGACCATTCAGGCGCAGATTCTGGAGCTGATCAAGGCCATGCAGAAAAAGTACAACCTCACCACCATCTACATTACCCATGACCTGGGCGTGGTGGCAAACGTGGCCGACCGGATTGCCGTCATGTACGCGGGCGATATCGTGGAGCTTGGCACCTGCGACGAGGTGTTCTACGACCCCCGCCATCCCTACACCTGGGCGCTGCTGTCCAGCCTTCCCCAGCTGGGAACCAAGGATGAGCCGCTGTACTCCATTCAGGGTACGCCGCCCAACCTGTTCCACGAGGTCAAGGGCGACGCCTTTGCCCCCCGGAATCCCAAAGCACTGAAAATCGATTTTGTAGAGCGTCCTCCCTTCTTCGAGGTCACGCCTACCCACTATGCCCGCACATGGCTGATGGATCCCCGCGCTCCCAAGGTGGAGCCGCCGGAGCATGTCCGCATTCTGCGGGAGAAGGGAGTGAACCGCGTTGACTGAAGACAGAAAGAAGCTGGTCGAGGTTCAGGATCTTGTCGTCCGGTTTGGTTCCCGGCGGCGCGCCTTTACCGCGGTGGATGACGTATCCTTCCATATTTATCAGGGCGAGACCTTCGGTCTGGTTGGCGAATCCGGCTCCGGAAAGACCACCATCGGCCGCGCCATCATCCGCATTCACCCTACTGCCGGGGGCAAAATTCTCTTCGACGGCAAGCAGATCAACGGGCGCATCTCCAAGTCCCTTGACCGGGAGGTCACCCGGCGTATCCAGATGATCTTCCAGGATCCCATGTCCTCCCTGAATGAACGGGCGAAGGTGGATTATATTGTCAGCGAAGGCCTTTACGCGGGCGGGCATCACCTGTCCGAAAGCGAACGTCAGGCCAAGGTGGCAAGCGCCCTGTCCGACGTGGGTCTGCTGCCGGAATTTGCCAGCCGCTTCCCCCACGAGTTCTCCGGCGGTCAGCGTCAGCGCATCGGCATTGCCCGGGCGCTGATCATGGAACCGGACTTCATCATCGCAGACGAGCCGATCTCCGCGCTGGACGTTTCCATCCGCGCCCAGGTGCTGAACCTGCTGTCCAAGCTGCAAAAGGAGCGGAATCTGACCTACCTGTTCATTGCCCACGACCTTTCGGTGGTTCGCTTTATCTGCGACCGCATCGCCGTCATTCACAAGGGCAAGATCGTGGAACTGGCAGAGAGCGAGGAGCTGTTTGCCCATCCCCTGCACCCCTACACCCGGGCGCTGCTGTCCGCCATCCCTCAGCCCGACCCCATTGCGGAGCGGCAGAAAAAGCTCATTGTCTATGACCCCAGCTGCCATCACTACAGCGAGACGAACCAGCCCGGCTGGCATGAGATCGTCCCCGGCCACTTCGTCCTGGCAAGTGAGCCTGAGCTGGAAGAATACCGCAAACAGTTTTGACACCCTACGCAGAACACAGCTGTGTTCTGCGTAGGCGCGTCAATAAAGCCTCGCAGAGTTTGCCGCCCGCAGGCGGCAAATAAAATGAAATCATTTTCTGTCAGGGCGTGTACCTGGCAGAAAATACCTTACAGGCTGCGAAGTGTGCGAGTTGGCCG
>OGXR01000987.1_pt1 | contig 22190 bp, 20 predicted proteins | sample 1576331 | NCBI WGS metagenome assembly OGXR01 (sample SAMEA3541473, study PRJEB24748) | human gut metagenome | biome: human gut; feature: human-associated habitat; material: faeces | place: China | collected 2012 | reverse complement strand
CCATTAATATATTTTTTATAATTATCTTCTAGTTTAAATATTATTTTTTTAATAAGCATAGGATCTGCTTCCCAAAGAAACTGATATTCATACTTTAATCTAGTGGTATAGTCTTTAATATAATAGCTTGTACTTTTGTATCCTTCTTTTATTATCTTGGTAAGATAGTAATTGTATACGAATCTATTGTATCCAAAATTTTTATTTATTTTTTTACTTTGCGTGTTGTTTGGGTATAATCTGAATTTGAATCCTTTATAGATATCTATCGCCTCCATTCTTTATTTTTTACATTAAACATTCTCATTGTTTTAACTCATACTCTTATGCTCCTTTCGTTCCTTTTTAATCCTTTCATACTTATATACAAGAATTTATACTTGATTTTGCCATCTTTTTGAAATTTTTTTTAAAATTATTAGTTTATTACCAAAATTTCTAAAATATGTATCTAAAATTAACGGCATGTTAATAGCAATTTAGTATTAATTATTATTCTTAAGCAGGACATAAAAAAAGAATATATTAATTTTATATTCTTAATTTCTTAACATTTTTCTTATGTCTTTGTAATTGGGATAATACTTTCCTACTAGGAGCCAAAAGTCTTTAGAGTGATTGTGATGGATAAAGTGGGAAAGTTCATGAACTATAACATAATCTAAGGCACTAATATCATACTTTGATAGTTCTAGATTTAAAGTAACATTATGATTTTTTATATTGCATACTCCCCATCTACTGGTCATTTTTCTGATTTTTAAGTTGGGATATGGTATATTTTCTTCGAAAATGTTATACCAATAATCTAGTCTTTCGCTATATATATTTTTTATATATTTAGTAAAATATTTATTAAATGCTTTTTCGTCTTTAGTATATATTTTATCATTATTTATTTCTGTATTAAATGGGCCATATATTATATCATAACTTTTACCAAATAGTTTAAAATGGTCATCTTCTTTTTTCTTAATACTTTTATCTAAAGCTTTATTTATAAAGGCTGTATTATCTTCAATTAACTTAATTATTTGTTTCTTTGTGGTGAAGTAATTAGTGCTTACTATGATTTTATTATCTCTTACTCTTAAGTAAGTATTTTTATTATTCTTTCTTACTATTTCGATATTATATTTCTTGTCATTGTAGATATATTCATCAGCGGAAACCACCTCCGCCACCTCCTCCTCCGAAGGATCCTCCTCCTCCGCCACCGGAAGAAAAGCCACCCCCACCAGAAGAGTATGATTCTGCTCTTGACCTTGCATTACTCGCAGCATTAACACTTCTTGTACTGATATAGTTTATATATAAAAGGGTGTCAAAATCGATATTGTAGTCTTTAATTACTTCGGGATATAAATTTTTAAGTTGTTTAGTAACCTTATCAGCAATACCAAATATATAGGCAAACATCAGGTATTCATCCCATAGATGTACTTCCATTACCTCCTTGGTATTGATACTAGAAAACTCGTTTAAATATAGTTTTAGACCATATAATTCTTTACTATCTTCATATATAGTATCATCCATTACATTTTTACATTTACATTCTTCTTTATTGGTTCTTTCATATATATGATTATTAATTTTTAATTTTTCTAATTGGACATTATTTATTCTTGTAAATAGTCCAAAGAACTTGCTGTAGTGATTTCTACACCATTTTTCTAATTCTTTAGTTTCTAATATACCGTCTTTGCTTGCTTCATGCATTATATCAAATAACTCTTTTTCAAGTTCATTATCAAAAGTAGGATTTAGAGTTAAATCAATACTGCTAGTCTCTTTATTGAATCCTCCTTTTGTAGTCGTGGTAAATCTTATTTTGCCTTCTTTTACCCATTTTAATATTATTGCTCCGAATATGTTTGTTTCTTTATATGCAGAATACAAATTTTTATTTAGATTAGTCAAAGTATTGGCATAATATATATCTTTATTACATGGTATTTCTCTAAAGAATGGTGTATCTTTTTTGCTGATTGTTTTATTATTTATATAACCATAACCATTTTTTTTAGCAACTATTATAGCAATTACCATAATTGTAACTGGAAATGCAAATGATATAATCATAGTGAATCCCATAAATATTTTATCTATTATACTTGTGGCATTATAATTATCATAATCGTTGTGATTGCCTGAATAATTAGTAGCTCCTTCATTTGCCATATTTAAAAATTCATCAAATGTCTTATCTAAAGTGATGTCTAAATTAAATGTGTCTTTGGGAAACTTTACTAAGATAGTCATGTATTCACTACTGGAAATACTTCCATCAGAAGTCATTTCTATTACTCCGTCATATACGTAGCATGGTGCGCCATATTTACCATAGCCCCATACATCTAGAGTATCTTCATACTTAAAATCGCTATGTATTTTGATGTTTATATTACTTGGACTTGGATTATAATCATATGGAAATAATGTCCAGTATATCATTTGATAGTCATCACTTGTCTTAACTACAAAATTACTGATATCATATGATATATGATAAGTATTATTTCCATATTTACTAATGCCGAAACATAATTCTATACCATTACTAATATAATGGAAACCATTAGTATATTTTTTACTATCAAATGAAGCGTTTATGTTATAATTATCGTTAAATGTGTACTCTTTATTATCTAATTTTACTTTAAAATTGGATATTTCGCTATTACCTAAATTATAATATGGTTTATATCCTTCGGTACCTTCATTTAGGTATGTATCCCATATTTCTGTTACATGAGCAGTACCTATACTATCTACATAGATATCTATATCTATATTTTTGATTGAATTAGCCATTGCAATGCTTGGCACTAGTAGTATAATACCAAGTATTAATAAATTTATTTTTTTCATATATTCTCCTATCAAAAAAGGACTATATTAGTCCTAAAATTTAACATTTGGTACTTCTTTTTCTTTCTCAGAAGCCTTAAAGAAGTTAATTTCCTTAAATCCAAATATGTTAGCTACGATATTTGATGGAAATTTTTCTCTTGTGTTGTTATACATTAAGACAGAATCATTATAAAATTGTCTAGCATAACTAAGTTTGTCTTCGGTTTCTTTTAAATCTTTTTGAAGAGATAAAAAGTTTTCATTTGACTTAAGTTCTGGATATGCTTCTGATAAAGCAAATAGTTTATTTAATGCTCCAGTAATGGCATTTGATGCTTCTAATTCTTCATTGATGTTACCAGCAGTATTCATTTTATTTCTTGCTTCAATTACTTCCTTGAAGGTATTTTCTTCATGCTTAGCATAACCTTTTACTGTTTCTACTAGATTTGGTATCATATCACTTCTTCTCTTTAATTGTACGTCTATTTGAGCAAATTGATCTTTTACTTTGTTTCTAGCATTAATTAGTTTGTTATATACTCCTATTACATAGAAGACTAATAGTAATACTACTCCTACTATTATAATGATTATTATTGAACTTGGTTCCATATTCATTCTCCTTTCATACTATACATAAATTATATCATTATTTTTTATTAATGTAAATATCTCTTGAATGTCTTTTCTTACTTTAACATATGAGTATATTACTTATTTATTCTTATGATGTTATTTGAGGCAATTACAGCGTCTGAAGCGGCGGTTGTAAGTTGGTAATAGTCTTTTTTTATAACATCTCCTATGGCATATACATAAGGGATATTTGTTTCATACTTATTGTTTACTAAGATATAGTCATTTTCTTTTTCTACATTGAAGAGTTTGCTGTTTGGTATTCCACCTAGGGCTAAGAATACTCCATTTGTTTTAACCCTCTTTTTGTTATCTAGTGTTACTGATACTAGAGTATCTTTTTTAGTATTATAACTTATGATATTGCTATTATTTATTACTTTGATATTCTTTTTATTGCCTACTCTATCTATTAGATATTTATCTCCAGTAAAGTTATCTCTTCTTATGATGATGGTTACTTTTTTACAGATATTGGATAAATATAGACTTTCTGTTAAAGCAGAATTTCCTCCACCGACAACGATAACATCCTTTTCTTTATAAAACATTCCATCACATAAAGCACAAGTACTTATTCCTCTTCCGAGTAACTTTTTTTCATTATCGAGTTCTAGGGTTCTACTCTTTCTACCTGTAGCAATTATTAAATACTCAAATTCTATATCGTTATTGATTATCTTTTTATTTAAATCTATATCACTGATATTTGCAGATTTTATTTTTATATCTAGATTATTTACTTGGTTATATATATTCATAGCTAGATCTGGGCCTGATATGCTTTCAAAACCGGGATAATTTTCAATATTTGGTATATAATTTAATGTTCCTCCTGGAGCGTTATTTTCTATTATTAATGGGTTTATGCCTGCTCTTTTAAGATTAATTGCGGCACTCATACCGGCTATTCCTGCTCCTACTATTACTACTTTGTATTTTTCCATAACTTCCTCCTCATATAGATAATTCCTATTATACCTATTAATATTAGTATAACTGATACGATCTGACTTATTCTGAATATTCCTAAATATAAGCTATCTGTTCTTAATCCTTCGATAAATAATCTACCTATACCATACCATATAAAGTAGAAACTTACTAATAAGCCATTATGTTTATATTTATCTTTCTTTCTGATAATTAATAATACTATAAATCCCAAAAGACACCATAATGATTCATATAAGAATGTTGGTATATAGTAGTTACCGTTAATATACATACCATTTATTATGAAGTTTGGGAGATGTAAATTTTTTAAGTGTCCTAGAGTGGTTACTGCTCCGTGGGCTTCTTTATTTATAAAGTTACCCCATCTACCAATTGCTTGTCCTAATATTAGATATGGTATTATAGTATCAATAGTTAATAAGATGTTTTTATTGTTTTTTTTACAAAAGTATACTACAAATATTATACCAGAGATTACTGCTCCATATATGGCTAGACCACCTTCCCATATTTTGAATATATCTAATAGATTATCTTTAAATACTGAGAAATTGAATATTACATAATATAATCTTGCTCCTAGTATACCTATTGGTATTACGTAAAATATTAGATCCATTAAGAAATCTCTTCCCAAGCCATTCTTTTTGGCTTCTTTGGTAGAAAAATATATTCCTATACAAATTGATAATACTATTAATAATGCATACCAATAGATAGTAATTGGTCCTAATTTTAAAAATACTCTATTCATAATGATCACCTGTAATATAATAATACCACAAATTATTATAAAAAAGAAGTCGTATTATAACTTCTTTTGGTTATTTCATTATGAGCCTGGAGTCTCATAATGTTATTTTGAGCCATTAAGTCTCAAAATAATATATCTATATATCTATTATATATAAGCCATAGATATGTATTTAGAATAATAACTAGTTATCAATATAAATATCTCTAATAGTATTAATTGGAATATATTCATTATTCATAGTAATTAAATTAGTTTTAGTTTTTCCTACTATTCTCTTTTTATCTTTTCCTTTGTCTGTAACAATAATAACATCTATTTTATAAATATAATTAGGAGAATTAAATATATTATATATTTTTTGTTCTACTGTATAATTATTTTTATTGTTAATAAAGTTATTTGTACTTTTTACTTCTGTATCACTATTATACATAGTAGAAAATATTTTTTTATTATTGTTAATGTTTTTATCTATGTTATTATGATACATTTTTGGTAGTTCTTTCATGATATTCACCTCTAATTTATTATATGATACTAATATATATTTATTATTTTATTTTTTTGTGGTATTATATTAAAGAGAGAGTTGATTAGATGAAAAAAGAATCAAAATTTAAAGTAGAAAATTGTATTTTAATACCAATAATATTATTTGCTATTATTAGTATTATTACTATATATTGTACAAAAAGTTTACTTGCTAGTGATTATCAAAATTTGTTTATTAAACAAGGTCTTTGGTATTTAATAGGATTTGCTATAGCCTATGGTATGATGCTATTTGGTAATAAGTTTCTTTACAATAATGCATATACATTTTATATAGTAGGAGTTATTCTCCTGATACTGGTATTGTTTTTGGGTAAGCCTATTAATAACGCTAGATGTTGGTTTATTATTCCTTATATTGGCAGTTTTCAGCCTTCTGAGTTTATGAAAGTATTTTTGATGATTACCTTATCAAGAATGATAAATGATTTTAATGAAGGAAAAAGAAGTAATGATATTAGTGAAGAATTTAGATTTCTTATTAAAGTACTTATTGTAGTTGGTATTCCTTCAATATTAACTTTTATTGAGCCTGATACTGGTGCTGTTCTTATTTATTTTATTATTACTATTGTAATGCTTTTTGTAGGTGGTTTTAGAAGTAGATGGTTTATTATTACTATTGGTACTATTGTAGTACTTGGTGGTATATTTTTAGGACTATATTTTTTGAAGCAAGACTTATTTATTAAGATATTTGGTACTAGTTTCTTTTATAGAATGGATAGAATACTTAACTGGTCTAATTCTAGTGGCCTACAACTTACTAATGGACTTACCGCGATTGGTTCAAGTGGTTTATTTGGACATGGATTTAATCATACTCCAATATATTTTCCCGAGATGCAAACTGACTTTATATTTGCAGTGTTTGCTTCAAACTTTGGTTTTGCGGGTGTAATTGGTCTTTTACTGCTTATTGTATACTTTGATATTAGTATTGTTAAACTAGGCAGTAAATCTTATAACAATAATGATAAATTACTTACTGGAGGAATAATATCCGTACTACTCTTCCAGCAGATACATAATATTAGTATGACTATTGGACTACTTCCTATAATGGGTATTACTCTTCCTTTTATTTCGTATGGTGGCTCTTCACTACTATCATACATGATATTAATTGGAATGTTATTTAATATATCAAATGAAAACTTAAGATTTAAAAATTAATCTTAAGTTTTTTATTTTAAGACATTTAAAAAAGTTTGAATCATACTTATATTTTCTAAAGTTTTATTGAGTCTATCACTAGGTCTAATTTTAAATTTATCTTTCATATCCTCAGTAAAATCTTTAAACAATAATGGGTTTCTATTTAATCTTTTATACCAAATAGGATACTGTCTAATAAATGATACTAATCTTGGATCAGAACTTATTTTTAATTGTAATTCTGTTGTCATTAATCATCAAACCTTCGGTAAATTGGTCTAGGATTATAGGTACTAGCGTCAGGCTTCTTATCCTTTACAAGTATATCTCCTATTAAACCTATCGCTTTTTGAACCGAACTTATACCGTCCTGTAATTTATTAGTGTCAAGATTTTTAGCCATGTCTAGTATATCGGAAAATTTATTTGATTTTTTTGATTCTGTTTTTGTAGTATTAACAGTAGTATCTTTATTTAAATATTCATTCCAAACATTATTGTCTTCTCCGTACAAATCATATAATTCATAAAATTTTTGCCATGACATAGTATTATTTCTAACATATGTAATTAAATTAGGATTATTTTTAACAAATAATTTGAAATTATCTATTTTTGTCATGATTATCACCTATTAAATTATATGTCAAATTAACTAAAATGATATCAAAAAAATACCTCTTATTTTTTTAAGAAGTATTTTGTATTTTCATCAAAGTTATATCAAATTAACTGCTTACGCACTTAATTTGTACGGATTACTACTTGAGCCATCCCCCCCTGACTCTATTCCCAGTTCAGAACTTAGAGAAAGGACTGGCACGGCCCCAAACGCAGAATACACAGTGTAGTTGAAGTACACATTGCCTACCGGATACACATACCACACATTGCTCGAGGTGCTGCAATAAGGGGTTAATAACCATCCACTATTGCTTCCATTATTTGTTATAATTGCTTTCATCCAGTTGTTTGAGGTACAAGTACTATTATTGTAATCGTATAGTGTTTTATCTTTACACTGATTTAAATCTGCCGCATAGCCATAATCACTTGTATATGCTAGTGCTATTTTTCCTGTCCATGGTGTTGTTGGTCTTCCTGTATATACTGTTGTTCCTCTTTCTTTTTCATACATTAAATTTGGATATACTGTATTACTATTCCAACCTCCTAGATTATATGTTGTCTCTGCAATCATATTTCTTGTGATATCATTTTTTATTCCTGTACTTGTAAAATTGCAGTCTACTGTAGCATTATTTTGACCACTATAACATTTGCCTGATGCACTATTATAGTATAAACCCTGTCCTAAATTATTATCATTAGAATCTGTTGTATAATAGTCACTTGGATTTAAAAGTTTCATTAATCTTGCTGTAGTCCAGTCATTTTTACCAAAATTGCTTTCTGCACCAGTACTGGTGTCCTTATTGTCCCAAGAATATGTTCCTATTTGACTACCTCTTATTAATTTTAATTTCCCATCAAACACACCTATTATTCGCCATGTTTCACATGTACTAGATGTTTGATTACTATAGTCAGAACAATTAAAATATATATAGTTATTAGGATTTGCTCCATAATATCTTATATTACCGCCATCTAAATCAGTTGTAGTACCACCCAGTCTATCATTCATTAATGATACTGATGGTGCTGTATTATATGTAATACTATTATTTGTTGCTGTTACCTTTGCTGCACTAGTATATAAACTAATAATAGTGTCTGCTGCTGTTGGTTCTTTTTGAAGACTAGCAGTGCAATCTACTGATATACTAAGAGATTCGTTAGATATATTACCTAGTTCTTCACTATTATCAAGCCATACATATACTGTATATATTTGCTTAGTTTGTTCTAGATATAGATTTTTTAATATTGTTACTTTTGAACCGGATGTAGTACCTTTTAAGGATCCTGTACTAAGTACATTACCATTATTTACTACAGCATATTTAAGCGCAGGACTATTTTTTAAATTAGTACCTATAGTATTAACAGTTAAATCTATTTTACCGTATATATCATAAGAGTCGTCTTTCTTCCAAAATTCAATATCGCTACTTGCTCCGCTTTCATAAGAAGTACTAGGATTTAAAGTAGCGGCAGTTATATCGGTACCTTTAACATAATTAATATAATATGCTAGTCCATGTGTTGTTGTATTTACTCCAATATTTTTAGATAACTGAGTTTTATATAAAGCATAAGTACCACTTACTATTATTGTTATCACTAATACACTTAAAGAAATTATCATAAATAGTTTACTCTTTTTCACTATATTCACCTTACTTTTCTACTAATACAATGATATCATAATATAAAAAAAAGTGCAATAAACTCACACTTTTTTCTTGAGTATTTTTTTGATTATGTAAAATAATATTGTAATAAATGTATAGAATATTATTACTAAGATACTTCCTATTATACTGGTATTTTCTACTTTTACTATTAAGGTTAATAATACTAATATTAAGCATAATATTATATTTTCGTAAATAATATTTAAAATATTACTAAAATTATTTAAAATGCTTATTTTTAACTTTTTATTTATAAATATAATACTAATAATTGTACTAGTAGCCATACCTATTATTATAGATAATACACTACCAAAATATAGACTACTACCCATACGATAACTGGCATTAATAAGTGGTATTTCAAATACTAGTTTAATTATTAATCCACTTAATAAGGATATTTTATTTATTTTACTACTGGTAACTTTTATACTTATATCCATTACATAATTATATAATGTATAAAAGAATATTAATACTACTAAATCAAACAGAAAATTATTATTACTAAATAGTATTTTACAAATAGGACCTGATATTATCATTAAAAGTATTGTTATTGTAATCAAATAATTAGATACTTTAATTATTTGATTACTAAAATTATCGCTATTTACTTCAAGATGTTTTTTTAATATATAACTAATATATTTTATAAAGTATATTCCATAGAAGTATACATTAACTATAATTATACTTGTATTTTCATAACTATAATTATATTTATTAATTAAAGTATAATATAGTATTATTATTGATGTATATATATAGCCTTCTTTAATAAGATTATATATAGTTATACTTTTATTAATATCTAATATACTTCTTATTATTTCTTTATAATTATATTTTTCTCTTACTTTTACTTTATTTTTTCTTAATATAAAGATATATAGTAATAACATTATTATAATAAATATCATTATATTTACTGAGTATAACAGTAATACTTTAATATAATCATCTAATTTAAATACTTGATATAAAAGTATACTTGATATACTATTTATTAATAATAGTAATAATAAATATATATTAAATAATTTATTACCCAGTTTTTTATATTTTGTATATTCTAGAAATATACTTGTTATTTTAATTATAATTATAGTTAAAGTAAATAATACTCCAAGTACATTTATTATATTTAATCCTTTAATAGACATAACACTACCTATTAAGAATGATAATGCACTAAATACTATAAATAATAAACTAATAAATATAATTGTTATTTTATATATTTTATATTTATTTTTATACTTTTCTAATGTACTTTTTATATTTAATTCTGAAAATATATTATATAGTAATATACTTAGACTAGAGCTTAATACTAAATTTAATATATTACTATTCTTAGTAATGTAGTTTAATAGTACTAAAAATAACATAAATAGTAAATATATAATATTAATTTTCTTTTTCATTACTCACCTACAATTAAATTATATATTAAATATTAAATTTTTGCAATTTTTTTTAAAAAATGGTTGCTATTTTTTTAATGTTGTTGTATAATCTATATTGACTGATGTCTTGGTAGCTCAGCTGGATAGAGCAATCGCCTTCTAAGCGATCGGTCTGGAGTTCGAATCTCCACCAGGACACCACTTTAAATATTAAAGCCTTATAAAATAAGGCTTTTTTATTTTACTTTTCACCTATTTTGGAGTAATTAAAAAATACTAGAGTTTATTATTCTAGTATTTTTTTTAATTAGTTTGAACAGCAGTCACATTAGCTTTAACAATAATATTTTTACTATCAATATCATCATTAGCTTTATTTCCATCTATATAAAATATTATTAGATAATCTTGTCTTGTACCATCATCAGCAAGTGCTTTTTCATAGACAGTTCTACTACCAGAACTTGGAATAGTATCTGTAGCTAAAATATCAAAAGTCATATTTTCTAGCGTTCTTGCATCAACTCCAGAAAATAGGGATGCATCATAACTTGCTACTACATAATTTAGTGCTCCAGAACAACTACCCGAAGCATTATATATGCTTGGTATTAAATCTGCATTTAATTGAATGGATAATTTGGCTTTTACTTTTGTGCATTTTGGATCTTTGCTAGCACTTAAATTAGTTACAGCCATTCCTCTTTTTATTGTAATCTTATTATTAGATATTAATTTATTAGCATCTACAAGTAGCATATCATCAGTAACTAAATTACCTTCGGTATAATTAATATTAAAACAAGCTGTATTACCACTTATATTTATTCTACTACTTTCCCAAGTAAACCAAGCAAAAGTAAATCCTGCGATCAATATAACAAATAGTACTATACCAATAATAGTTCCAATTATTTTAATTTTTTTATTTTCCTTCATAGATATCTCCTACTCTTTCTATTTAAGTATATCATTTTGAAGTTTATTAGTCAATTGAAAGAAAATATTTTTTATTTTAAATCACTTAATGTTAAAGCATATACCTCATTATTATTAACATAAAAAGATACTGTTTCTAAATTATTATATATATTATTCATAGAAAGTCCTATTGTGTATATAACTTCTTCAAGTATTTTGTTACTATCTGGATCACTTAATAATAGTTCGTTGAAATTTAATTTTAAATTATTACCTTCTAATTCATAGTCATTTAATACTACACCGGCATTTAAATGACTCATTAAATTTGTTTCATATATTGGAGAACTACTTAATTCTTTAATTATTACTTTTACCGGTTCTATTTCCTCTTTATTTATATATTTAGTTACTGGTACATAATAATTACTATCGTTATATTTATTTACATAATATACCGTATATGAATCAATATTATTAATCGTTGTTAATTCATATTCTTTATTTATACCATAACTTCTATCTAATACTGAAGGAATTATTTTTTTGCTATGTGGAAGATTTGTTAATATATTTCCTTCTACTTTAATTATTATTTTATCTATACCTTTGATACTAGTTAAAGTATAAATTATTGATTCAATCATCTTTTCTTCTTCTACTTCTGATACATCAAGAAATTCTTTTGAAAAATCTATTGTTAATATTTTATCTTTTAATTCTATATTAAGTATACTAGTATCTGGTGGTATAATACTCCTGAAGCCATTAGGAATAATATTTGATTTTTTTCCTCCAATAGTAAGACTATCTAATAGATCTTTAGCTTTATCTATATCATTACAATTACAACTAACAATATTTGTTCTTGCTACATAATCATTTTTATCTATTAAATATATTGTGTCAGTAATATTATTATAAGTATATTCAATATCTTTGTTTTTTAATTCTATTTCTTTTCTATTATCTGGTATTAAATATATTATTAGCAGCAGTAAAACTGCTGCAGTAGATACCATTATTTTTTTAATAGACATTCTTTTTAACATAAACCTATCACCTAGTAAAATATATGTGTTAATTAGTAAATAAATTACATGAGAAAAAGAAAAAAGCACAATTTGTGCTTATAATGATATTTCACCAAGCCTAATTAGTTCTACCACCGCTTGTGCTCTTCCTTTTACAGATAGTTTTTGCATAGTATTAGAAATATGATTTCTAACTGTTTTCTCACTAATATTTAAAATATCAGCTATTTCTTTCGTACTTTTATTATCCACTAGTAACGAAAATACTTCTTTTTCTCTTTTGGTTAATATACCTTTACTCATAAATACCTCACTTCCCTTGTACATAGGGTGGTCAATGTCTTTTCATATTATTGTATTCCTATATTAAAATAAAGTGAGGTATTTTAACCTAATTTAATTAAATTTTACCGAAATATACATCTTATTGTCAAACTCTTTTTGAACTAGTCGCATTATCTCATTAGCTTTAGAGGTATTAGAATCATCTGAATCGAGTACCACTCTTACATTATCACCATCTATTTTAACAAAATTATCACAACTGCACATTTCTTTTATCTTAGTTTCTATTGTCTCTTCTTTAGAAGAATTTTTATTTATTAATTTTAATTCTTCAAAATAATTGTTTTTTTCTTCGATACTGACACTTTTATCAGTAATTTTTTCTTTCAAGCTATTTATTTTTTCTTTAACTGTGGTATCATCTTCTACTTTAAGAGAAGCAACTACACTTGATTCTTTTATTTCTGTACTTGTAGTTTCTGATTCTTTATTTGATAAATCTTTATCAAATACTTCATTAGGCATTGTTACATAATAAATAGATAATACTAATACTAAACTAAATAATGTTAAAAACCATAAATTTTTCTTATTAATCATATTCTTTCCTCTTCTTTCTATTTAAATATATTAGTAATAAGAAAAAAATATGAAATAAATTCATATTTTTTAGCTTCTTTTATAATAAATGATAGTTTGTTCCTCTTTTGAAATTTCTTGTTTTAATATCAGCATATTGGCATCCTCTAAAGTAACATAATATTTGCCTTTTAAATACCAATCATTATCTTTAATATTTAAGATACCGCCTTCATATGTATAATTTGCTGTGCCACACTCGATATTATCATCACTATTATAGTGGCAAAGTTTCATATTATTATTTTTTTGTAATTCAATAACACATCTCCATGGAACCATATTAGAAGTTTCTTTTCCATCTAATATAGTTTTATTTTCTTCAAGTGTCCATGTTCCATATAGTTCTTCTATTTTTATATTATTTCTATTTGTAATATAAATAATAGTTACAAAAATAATTGCAAATACTAGTACTAATAGTAGTATAATTAATATCTTTTTTTTCATAATATTTCACCTCTAATTACATGCATCATAAGTTCCTGTACAACTACCATTTGGCTTTTGCTGATATACTCTACACTGGTTATTTACGCATGCAGCACCACATGAATTACTAGCACTACATTGACTATCTTTAGTACAATAGCCACATGGTTTTACGGGAGAACCGCCAGTACCACCACCACCAGTACCACCACTACTAGGGCAATACCAATTAGCCTTAAGTTCAATATTGTATTCATCACTATCAACATCAAACCACTGCCTAATGACTTTACTTTCTGGATAATAGTACCAACCATATAGTGAGCAGCCGCTTCTTGATATCCTTGGCATAGTAATATTCGTTAAATAATAACTACTATCAAAGGTATACCTTACTCCTGCGGTGGCCATAAAGAAGAATTCTGTAGTGCCATCACTAAATTTACCTCCATCAGCATAAAATGTAACTTTATGACATTGTGTTAAATTATTTCTGAGAATAGTGCCTGATGTACTTTGTTTATTCTTTGATGTGTAGTTACATCTTGCATCAGCGCTTGAAGCAGAATCACATGTAGTAATATAATAGTAATCACTACCTGAACATCTATAATCATTAATAGAATCTTCCTTAATCCAATTAACATATAATGTTACTTCACAATCTGAATTAGATGCATCACATAAATCATTGACATCATATCTAGTTGCTTGATTAAATGTATTTTTTGCATCATTATACCATTCTTTACCACTAACTGCTTTATAGCCACTTCTTACAATATTTATATATGCAGGATTATTATAATTATATAAACCATTCGAACCCAACATATCACCATAATTATATGCTTCTATTATTGTACTTCCGTTTAATGTTACATATGATCCACTTGTACTATAAGCAGAATTATTAGTATTTAATTGACCACCATTAACATTATATTTAATTTTAATTTTATTTGCCTTCCAGCCAGCATAGACTGTTATATTTTTTGTATAGTTATATGTATCAGATGATAAATATTGTGCTACTCTTCGGCCTTCATTTACACCATATGTTAAATAATGGTTATATAATTTATCTGCATCATAATTAAAAGCATTATATAAATCTGGATTTGTATCAGCATAATAATTTAAAGGTTTGTCTTTGTAATCAGGGTTATACCATCCAATAAAAGTATAGCCTTTCCTTTTTGGAGTACATAAAGTACCAATTTGTGAATTATAATTAACAGTCTTTGATGTACATCCACTTCCATTATTATTATTATATGTTATGGTATATGTTGACAATTTAGTTATTGGATAATATGTTTCACTCTTATTTATAGATTTTGAAATATTTACATTCCAACTGCTTGTTGTAGCACTACTATTAGTATTCCAACCAACTACACTATATCCTGCTTTTTTTATAATTGGAGAAGTAATAGTACAACTTTTATTTCTATCTGCTAAACATAACTTTTTAATATCACTAGTTTGTCCACCAATTGTATCAGCAGTTCCTCTACTAAATATAGTTATATAAGAACTAAAACTTTTTGTACTTGACTTAGAATTATTACTTTTATCTCTTGTTTCAGCAGTAACATCAAAATCTCCATTCTCTGTATAAGAAAGTATTACTTCTTTATCTGATACTTTATACCAAGAATTAATTGATATTTCCTTGGTCTCTTTATCACAAACATAATTATTTGTTATAGTACTTAATGTACACTTCTTTACATTTTTATTAGATGTAGCATTAATATCAGATTTAAAATAATGATCCCCTTTGGCTTCTATTATATTAGTGTCATCATAAGTTATCTTAATACTATCATTACCATTTATGCTTATAGTAGGTTCTTTTATATCTAGTGTTTTAATATTTTTTGTAGTACATGCCTCTGAATCATTACTTGATGTCATACATACTCTTATGTCATATCCCGTATTTGATTCTAGTCCTGTAATCTTACATTTATTACCATTAATTGTAGTATTGTTATTTTCTATAAATTCTGCATTTCCGCCATCAATTCTACTCTTAGCATAGCTGCATTTCCTTTCTGTTATATTACTACTAGTACCATCTTTAGTTTTAAACTCGGCATCAGTAAATTCTGCAATTATAGTATCAGTATATGTTTTTTCCCCTTTAATAGTAGGGAGTTTCTTTATATTTTCTGGTTTTTTACCACCAGTACAATAATTAAATGCCTCTATTTTATCCGTTTCATTCTCACTAATTTGTGGTGTTAAAACAAATTCTTTTTTTATTACTTTAGTAGTTTTATCTTTTACTACTGCTATATAATCATTTAAACCTATTGTATTACCTTCAACATTTTTAGCATTTTTATCTAAAAGACCCTTATTAATAAGTTCTTGTATTGTAGTACAAAAATATATATTATTAGATTTATTAGAAGCCTTCCAAGTATCATCAGTGTATTCATTTGAATATGTTCTAGCAGCTTCTTTTATACCAGCTAATGTTAATTTTGAGCCTTCATCTTTAGCACTTTTTACTGAACTAATAATACCATAAGTTGTTAAACCTAATACTAAACCTATTATTAATATTGTGGCTAATAACTCTATTAAAGTAAAACCCTTATTAGATAATTTCTTCATTCTTTATCACCTACCATAATTAAATTATACAGTAAAAGGTAAAAAAGAGCAAGATATTTTATAACTGAAATATAATGCATTTCTTGCTTGCTTAAACAATAAGAAAAATTTGTATAAAAAAACAAGTATTTTAATATTTACTTGTTTTCTTACTTTCTATTAATTTTTTTTAAGTAGTTTTTTATTATAATTAAATATTTGTCTTTTTATCGAGTCCAACACCAATGTGTAACATTTGGTTTGTATTTATTTTTCCAAGCACACATATATTTTCCTTCTTTTTCTGTTTTTCCACTCTTCATATTTGTATCACAATATAAATTAATTAAATTACCTCCTGCAACACCACAATCAGCATCTTCATTACAAGTACAATTTAACAATTTTCCTTCACTAGAATCACCGCCTGAGCCTCCAGAACCGCCAGAACTGGTTGGACAAGTTAATTTACTTCTACTATCAACCAAATAATCTTTCCAGTTACCATCTGAACCTGTTCCACCTTTTGACATGTAGCATTTATCATCAACCTCATACCACCAATCATTAACTAGCTTAGTTCTTACTTTAACTGGTACACCGCAGGCATAAGCTGTAACTATAGAGTAACTTGTTCCTGAACCACTACGGCAATTTAAACCAATATTAGCATTTATATACATTGTTTTTGTACTAACTTCAGTCCAATTAACTCCAAGCGTTATTGTACAATCAGTTTTACTAGCATCACAGAAATCACTAGCTTTATATGTATTTGTATCTTGACTATATGTTTGCTTAGTACAGTTTCCACTTAAACATTTCCATTCTGCTCCACTTACACCTTCATAACCATTTCTCATAATATTTAAATAACTTGAATTATTATAATTAGGTAATCCAGTAGACATAATAGTATCATTATAATACATTGAATGTAAATTACTACCATTTTGAGTAACTATACCATTTGCATCTACTGAATATGCTGCCGTAGATATCAAGGTACCACCATTAACACTAAAGTTTATTATTACTCTATTTCTACGCCACTGAGCATACATAGTTATATCACTATTACCAGAATATGTTGCACCAGCAGAATATGAAGTTCCATTACCAGCACTACTAGTATTCCAATTAACAAACGTATATCCTGTTCTAATAGGTTTACTAGTACTTAAAGTTATGTTTTTATTATGTTCTTTTACTTGATTACTAGGCGCACCACTTCCACCATTAGCATTATATTTTATAGTATACGTCTTTAATTTTACTATTGGAAAATATGTTTCACTCTTATTTATATTTTTTGAAGTGTTTTGTGACCAAGTACTTGTCATAGCATTACTATCGGTGTTCCAACCAACTACATTATATCCTGCTTTTTTTATAATTGGAGAAGTAATAGTACATGTTTCATCCTTATTTACCAAACACAATTTTTTAATATCATTAGTTTGTCCACCAATTGTATCAGCAGTTCCTCTACTAAATATAATCTTATATAAACTATAGTTTTTATCAGTAGATTTATAATTACCACTCTTGTCTCTAGTTACCGCAGCTATAGTAATATCTCCACTATTTGTATAAGATAATTTAACTTCTTTGTCATCTACTTTATACCATTTATCTTCTGTAATATTTATAGTACTATCACTACTACAAGAAAAAGTTTCTCCCTCTTCGTTACAAGTACTTACATTTTTATTAGATGTAGCATTAACATCAGATTTAAAATAATGATTACCATTTTGATTACCATTTTCATCTATTATATTGGTATCATCATAAGTTATCTTAATACTATCATTTGTATTTATATTTATACTTGGAGATTTTACTTCTTTTGTTTTAACTATTTCTGGAGTAGAACAAGCACGTGAATCATTTTTTGATGTCATACAAACTTTAACATAATAGTTTTTGTTTTGTACTAATCCTTCAATCTTACACTCTTTATTAGTGATTGTACCTTCGCTTGTAAAATTACCACTGGTAGTTTCGTCATAAAGACATTCTCTCTTTTTAATATTACTAACATTACCATCTTTAGTTTTAAATTCGGCATCTGTAAATTCTGCAATTATAGTATCAGTATATGTATTTTTTTTGTTAATGATAGGCAATTTCTTTATATCTTCTGGTTTAATATTACCAGTACAATATTGATGTGCCTCGTGTTTTTCTTCATCTTCATTGAAGGCTTGTAAAGTTAAAACAAATTCTTTTTTTATTACTTTAGTAGTTTTATCTTTTACTACTGCTATATAATCATTTAAACCTATTGTATTACCTTCAACATTTTTAGCATTTTTATCTAAAAGACCCTTATTAATAAGTTCTTGTATTGTAGTACAAAAATATATATTATTAGATTTATTAGAAGCCTTCCAAGTATCATCAGTGTATTCATTTGAATATGTTCTAGCAGCTTCTTTTATACCAGCTAATGTTAATTTTGAGCCTTCATCTTTAGCACTTTTTACTGAACTAATAATACCATAAGTTGTTAAACCTAATACTAAACCTATTATTAATATTGTGGCTAATAACTCTATTAAAGTAAATCCTTTATTTGATAACTTCTTCATTCTCTATCACCTACCATAATTAAATTATATAGTAAAAAGAAAAAAAGAGCAAGATTTTTATATCCTTATTGGATCAAAATCAAACTCTACTTTTACCTTGGAATTATTTTTATACATACTATCAATAAATTTTAATGTATCATATAGGTTATTATCCTTTTGATATTTTAATATTATTTGATAATGATATATATTATTTATTTTAAACATACTTGCAGTAGTAGGTCCCAATATTATGGTACTGGGATTTAATTTACTTTTTAAATAGTTTCCTATTTTACCGGATTCTTCAAAACCTATATTATAATCTTTAGAGGTAATACTAATTAAAGTCATATAATAGTATGGTGAATATTTTAGCATTTTACGTATTTGCATTTCTTCTTTATAGAAACTTATATAGTCGTGTCTTGAAGATAATTCGATACTATAATGTTCTTTATTATATGTTTGGATTATTACTTCACCAGGACTTGTACTACGGCCCGCTCTACCAGATACTTGGGAAAGTAACTGGAAGGTATTTTCTCCCGCTCTAAAGTCTGGTACCATTAATGATGAGTCAGCAGATACTACTCCCACAAGAGTTACCAGTGGAAAATCTAAGCCTTTAGCTATCATTTGAGTACCTATTAAGATATCATATTTATGACTACCAAAGTCTTCAATTATTTTTTCATGTTGTCCTTTTTTACTAGTGGTATCGACATCCATTCTAACTATTTTAGCGTCATATAATTTATGTAATTCTTCTTCTAGTTTCTCAGTACCAAGACCATAGTCTTTGACATTTTCGCCACCACATTTAGGACATTTGTTATTTAATGGTACTGATTTACCACAGTAATGACATTTTAGATTGTTACTACTTTTATGATAAGTATATGTAATATCACAGTTTGGACATTTCAAAGTATAACCACAGTCCCTGCAGGTTATTACTGAAGAGTATCCTCTTCTATTTAGAAGTAATATTACTTGTTCATTTTTAGCTAGTTTTTCTTTTATCTTCTCTTTTAAAATACTTGATAATATGAAATTGCCTTTTTTTACTTCTTCTTTCATATCTACTATTTGGACTTTAGGAAGAGTACTAGATCCTACTCTAGTAGTTAGTGTTAGAAGTTCATATACTTTATTACCTGCTCTTGCCATTGATTCTAGACTAGGAGTAGCACTACCTAGTAATACTGGGCATTTATGATAGTTACTACGCCAAATAGCTATATTTTTGGCATTATACCTTGGATGATTTTCTTGTTTATATGAAGAAGTATGTTCTTCATCGATTATTATTACTCCAATATTATTAAATGGTACAAAGATAGCACTTCTTGTACCTATTACTATCTTAGATTTACCTTCGGTTATTTTTCTATATTCATCATATCTTTCAGTATCAGATAATTTAGAATGTAATACAGATATTATATTACCAAATCTAGAGATAAATTTACCTACTATTTGAGGTGTTAGACTTATCTCTGGTACTAACATAATAGCGGTCTTTCCATTATTAATAGTCTTCTCTATAATATTCATATATACTTCAGTTTTACCAGAACCGGTAACTCCATATAAAAGAAATGTTTTTGAAGTACCGAATGAATTTATTATTCTAGAAGCTACTTCTTCTTGTTTATCAGTTAGTTCTACTTTCTTATAGTTATGTGAACCTGTATAATTATATCTTTTTTCTTCTTCCATGACTATTTTAGCAAAACCATATTTAATAATAGTATTAATACTACTAGTCATTTTAGTTATTAAGATATCTCCTTCTTTTAACTTACATAATATATTTATTTGACTTTCATATTTACAATCTTTAATATACTCGTCTATTTCTTCAATACTTTTTAATCTTTTAAGATATTTATTATATTTTATTTTGATATTGGTATTTATTTCAGCTTTTAGGGCTTTAGGTAGCATTACTTGATAGGCTGATACTAATGAACATAATAGTTTATTACTCATATCTTTACCTAGAAGAAGCATTTCTTTATTTAATACTGGAGTATCATCTACTATATCTAGTATATCTTTTATTTTGGTTTTATCATAATTTATATCTGGATTTATCTTAGTAACAAATCCTTCAAGAATCATTTTACCAAAACTTATTTTTACTCTAATACCTACTTTTATTTTACTTATTAATTCTTTTGGTACTGAATAGATATAATTTTGATCTACTGCTTTGGCTCCTATTTGAGTTAATACATTTATATACATACTACCACCTACTTATTATTTTATCATATTATTATGAAATTTGTTTATTAAATATTTAAGATGGCTATAATATTTTATAGCCATCTTCCATTAGTAATATTTAATATTTCGTTATTTTCATATTTAGTGGTATAATTAATAATCTTTTTAATTAGATTTTTAATACTTTTATCACTATTTAAATCTATATCTTTTATATCTATTATTTTTTTTAAGCCTATTTTATATTTATAACTATTTACATACATATAGAGACTTCTATCAATTAATCTAATTATTTTTACTTCTTCTTCGTTATCGGCATTACAAGAGAATATTAAATCTTTATACCAATCTATTAAATCAAATGATAATTCATCTTCATAGTCGACTTCTGAATTTATTATATCATCGTAATGTGGACAACATTTTAATATCTTTTTTACATTAGATATATCTATAGTTTGTGTAATCATAGGCTCTCCTTTATTTTACACTTACATTATAGCAATAGTTTATTTATTTGTAAAGATATTCGACATATTTAGATAATATATTATATTCGCTTTAATTCTAAGGTATTAAAGTGTTGTTATTAGCCTATAGTCTAATAACAATGTATCTACATACCCATTATATATAAGCCATAAATATATACTAAAAGAAAGATATTAGTCATATCTTTCTTAGTTATTACTTTTATATGTTAAATATCCAGTAGTATAATTAGCCATAGATATATCTGTTTTTGTATTATCGTAGGATACTGCTCCAGATAAAGAAGTACAAGAATGAAACAT
>OGXR01000966.1_pt1 | contig 22643 bp, 25 predicted proteins | sample 1576331 | NCBI WGS metagenome assembly OGXR01 (sample SAMEA3541473, study PRJEB24748) | human gut metagenome | biome: human gut; feature: human-associated habitat; material: faeces | place: China | collected 2012 | reverse complement strand
TGAACAAGGCACTGGCTCTTGATTTCAACCTCGGTCTGGGCTACCTGAATGCCGATTTCGAAAAATATGAAGTCATCGACGGCGTGCGTGTACGCCGCGGCAACGAAACAAAGGACTGGTGGGGCCCCATCAATGCCGGTGTGACATTGGTATGGAAGTTATTCTAACACGGAGGAATAGAATATGAAAGCAAGACAATATATAAATATGATGGGAATGGCAGCCGCCGTGCTGCTCTCTTCCTGCGTGAAGGACACGCTTTATGACACGCCGCACCCCGACAAGGGAGCTGTCACCATCAGCCTGACGGGACTGTCGGCAGACGATAACTATGTACTCGACATGGACGGGAAGGTGGCCGACATTACAGGTTCGCCATTCACCAATCCCGACCTGCTCAATCCGGGAACACACAGTATGGTAATCTATAACCGTGCGGAAGGTTTCACTTTCGACGGACGAATGGCACGGGTCAATGCCCCTGATGGCAAGAGCCGTGCGGACGGTGCATCCGTAATCCCCCTGCCGGGCTATCTGAAGACCGTCAGTCAGGAGATTACCGTAACAGCTGACGACACGCTGCGTGTCAACCCTGTTCCGCAGCAGCGTGTACGTGACCTGCAACTGGAACTGGAAGTGACGCAGGGACGCCCCGAACTGATACAGAGCGTGACCGCCACCCTCAGCGGCATAGCCGGAATTTTTGATATGGAGAAGGGACAGACCATCGGCGAACCGACCTCCACGGTCTTCTCCTTCACCCGTGACGGCAGCAAGCTCACGGCCGACGCCCGCCTGCTGGGTACGATGGGAGCCGTGCAGACGCTGGTACTGGACATCGTCTTTACCGATGGCGGACGCACACAGCGCACGGAGGTCGACCTGACGGAAGCCCTTGCGGACTTTAACGGCGATATGACCACCGCCTACCTTGTGACCGGAACACTGGAAACCCCCGTCGGCATGGAAGAAGGCAAGGGCGAAATTACCGGATGGGAAACGGTAGAAGGTGGCGATGCCAGTGCGGAAATGTAACGGGAACTATGCAATTTAACAATTAAAGACTATAAATATAATGAAGACAAGATTTTTTGCTTTCGCAGCGCTGGCATTGACACTTGCCGCCTGTAACAACGACAACGAGAACCTGAATGACGGCCCGGTAGCCGCCCAGTTTGTCGCCGACATTACGCCCGCTACCCGCGTCAATTCGGAAGGAACCGAGTGGACCGACGGCGACCGCATCGGCGTCACCGGCGCAGGCTTTACCAACGTGCCCTACAAGAGAGAGAACGGTAAGTTCGTGACCGACGGTACGACCATCTATTTCAATGACACCGAAACGCATACCTTCCATGCCTACTATCCGTATCAGGCTGAGGGCGGAACGGTGACCGTCAGCACCGCAGCCGACAAACAGGGCACGGGCATCGACTTCCTCTTTGCCTCGGGAGCCACGGGCGACACCCACAACCCGACGGTGAGCTTCACCGGCGACCATGCGTTCCACCACCGCATGAGTCTCATCAAGTTCACCTTCAAGCCAGGCGACGGCCTCATTTTCAACGGAATGGAACCTGCTGACTACACGTTGGACGGACTGAAGCACGAAGGCACTTTCGACACGGCTACCGGAACGACTGCCGTAACCGCAGCCGTCGAATCGCCGATTACCATGCAGCTGGGCGGTGCCACCACTTCGCAAGTCATCATTCTCCCGCAGGGAGTGACCACCTCTCTTGACCTTAAAGTGTCTTTCAACGGACTGGACTATACAACCACACTGCCGAATCCATCCAAGCCCGAAGCGAATCAGTTCTCCGCAGGCTATGCCTATACCTACAACATAACGCTCAACAACAAGGGCATCACGGTGGAAGAACCGGAGATTACCCCGTGGGAACCCGGAAATTCGAACGATGTAAGCATCACGCTGTAAGCCCCACATACCGCTGCCCCGACGCATGCGTCAAGCCGGAGCTGCCCATAGACAGTATGGTGCGACGGCCGCCTTCGCAGGCGGCGGCAGCACAAAACGAAAACAAATAAAAAACATCACGATATGAAGAAAAGACATTCCATCCGGATACTTCTCGCCGCAGCCGCACTGCTACTTGCCACGGCTGCCTGCACGAAGGACGAACTGGCGGACGGCGACCGTCTGCCCGAAGGACAATACCCGCTGGAGATAGCCCGCATCACCCTCGGCGTGGAGGGCGGCGAGGCACAGCCCTGGGCGCACCGGCGACGCGCGTCAGCGAGGACGGGGACGGCAAAAGCAGCACGTTCGATGCGGGCGACCCGTTCGCCGTACAGATAGACGGCGAGGGAGAGGTCGGCACCTACACCGTGCAGGACGACGGTTCCGCCGAAGCCGAAACACCCCTGTACTGGAGCGACAGGGACGAGGACCACACCGTCACCGCCTGGTATCCCGCCACGGACGGCACCCTCGACCTCGGCGACCAAAGCCAAAGTCTTGCCTACCTGCTGGGCGCCACGGGCACGGGCGACTACCAGACCCCCGTCACCCTGAACTTCACCCACCAGTTGGCGAAGGTGCGCGTGACGCCCACGGACGATGCACTCGGCGAAGTGCAAAGCCTCCAGCTCTATGCCCATACCCAATGCACTTATGAAAAAGGTACAGTAGTGCAAGGCTCGCAAGAGGGCTGGATAGAGATGAAGCGGTGCGAATACACCGAAAACGGCACCCCCATCACCTGCTGGGAGGCGAACGTGGTGCCCGGCTACGAAATCACGAAACTGCGGGCGAACGGCACCGAGGAGCGCACCCTCTCCTCCGGCATCACCCCCGAGGCGGGCAAGTTCTACAACATCACGCTGAACAAGGACAAGGGATATACCGACGACGGACAGGGCAACTACACCGTGACTACTGCCGAGGGCCTGAAGAACATCGCCGAACTGGTGAACGAAGAATGGAAGTCAGACATCAACATCACCCTGACCGACGACATCGACCTCACGAGCATCGACTGGACACCGATAGGCATAGACTATAACCACCAATACACCGGCACCTTCGACGGCGGCGGCCATACCATCACGGGGCTGGCCGTTACGGGAAGTGACCAATATGCGGGCCTGTTCGGACGTATCGGCTCCGGCGGCACGGTGAAGAACGTGACGCTGAAGGACGTGAAGATAGAAAGCAATCACAGTAGCGGCAACGTCGGCGGCGTGGCGGGATGGAGCTATGGCAACATTGAATACTGCTCGGTGTCGGGCAGCGTCAGCAGCAACTCCACCGCAGGTGGCGTGGTGGGCTATCAATCGGACGGTGCCATCACCGGGTGCAACTCCTCGGCCACAGTGAAGGGAATGGTGCGGGCAGGCGGCGTGGCAGGTGCAACAAATAGTGGTGCCTCCCTGACCGGCTGCTATGCTACGGGCAGCGTAAGCGTTGAAAATAACACCACAAGTGCTGCCTATGCCGGCGGCGTGGTGGGATCTAACGGAGCAAGTAGCACCCTGACCGCCTGCTATGCCACGGGCAGCGTGACCGGTAGCGGAAGCGGCACCATCTATACAGGCGGCGTAACGGGAACCAACGATTGTGGCACCCTGACTGCCTGCTACCATGCCAATGGGACTGTCAGCGGCCCGGACGGAACCACAGGCGGCGTGACGGGACGGAACTTCAAGGACTCCTTGTTAGGTAGCGGTATCATCACCGCCTGCTACTGGGGAAGCAACGGCCAGACACAAGGCATCGGTGATAATCAGGCAGGCACCACCGGCGGAACCACGCAGGTGGACGGTACAAATGTTAAATGGGAAGATACCATTGATTCCATGAACACCGCATTGCAGAAAGCGGGCTCAGAGTGGCAGTACGAACCCGGCGACAGCCTGCCTACCTTGAACAAATAGTAAACCGTCGGGCGGGAAAAGTTCCGCCCGAAACGGAAGACAACTGAAGTATAACAGTTGTATCTGCGGTTATTGAAAAGTGAAAAAAGAAGCCTTCGGCAGTGCCGGGGGCTTCGTGCATTTGCACATATAGCGTTAGGGATTGCAGAATATTGCCCAGAATATTACGGCAAAGTATGAGACGGCTTGTACAATTATCATGAATATAAGCCAACGGGAAGAAAGCCAGATGCCTTCGTTTTTACTGAGGCATCTGACCAGCTTTTTACTCTGTCTTGTCCAAATTTCTTCTTCGGCTTTGATGTGGGCGGCAGACCATTGATTAATCTTTTCCAGTTCTGCCGTGCTGACTTCCGCTTTGATGACGGTATGCTGTTCCGCCTTGACAATCGCGTTACAGATGCCATCCACGATGTTTTCCGCACTGTCTTTGGCCGCAGTCAAGGCGTTGAAAGCCGTCCGTTCCCTTTGGAGGGTGTGTCTGAGGCTTTCGTGTATGCCGTGCATTTCTTCACGGAGGTCTTTTATTTCATCAAGAAGATTATGCAAGCCATTGATCTGGCCGCTGATTTTTTCAGTCAGGCCGTCAAGTTCCTGTATGTCCTGTTCGGATGTGTAACCGGCAAGCCGTTCACGGAGAGCCGATGTGTCGGGTTGTTTCATTGTCTTTGCTTTTAGGTTGGTTATCTTCGTTTCATTCCTGATTTCTTTTGTGCGGTGATCCGTCGTGAAGCCTCACGCGCACAACGGCGGGCAAAATCAATCTCGTCTTCTTCCGGGTCACGTCCCCATTTGAGGTCGGACTGCGAACCGCCTCCGCCACCGCCTGAAATTTCCCCGTAGGGAGAAGCGACAAGCGTAAAATAGGCCATCGCCAGATTCTGCAAGTCCTGCCAGTTGGCAAGTTCCCGATAGTCGAACTCGTCGTTGAAGAAGTCAATCACCCTGTCGGGCAGATAGCGGCTGTAGGTCTTGCCTCCGTATTCGAACTCGGTGCGCTGACGGCCGGGTTGCCATGAAATATAGTTCCCGCAAACCGGATTGCTCTGCCGTATAACAGGCTGTGGCTTTTGCCGGACTTCATTGGGAACGGACGGTTTCGGTCTCGGTGTGGAGGTCGGTTTGGGTGTTGCACCTGCTTGTTCGGCTTTCTGCTTATCCTGTCCGGGATGCAGTTTCTCCCAGGCCTGCCGGATATGTGATGCGGTCAGGTTACGTCCCCTCCCAAGCTCCGAAGCCTTGTATTTCGCGCTGCCTTTCAGAAGCACATACCCGCGTATCACATCTTTTTTGTCCTTGCGCAGGAAGAGCTTGTAGCCTTTGTCGGCAAGCCGTTTCCTGTAACCTTCCCATGACCATACCGACAATTCGCGCAGAGCTTCCATGCAGTCGGCACTGACTTTGGGGATATTGTCCTCATGCACGTGCATGGCGGTTGTCCAGCCTCTTTGCAGGGCCACCTTCTCTGCCGCCCGCTGTGCACGCAGATGAATGGCGTGGTCGTTGTTGATGTTCCCGCGTTCGTCCACCCGGCTGACGATGACATGCAGATGCGGTATGCCGCTTCTGGATTCTTCATGCAGCCATACGGAGGACTTGCTGCCCGACACATTGGTCTTGCCGGATACGACTTTTCCGTCCTTGTCGCGGATAGTCTGCCCGTCGAATGCCGCTGCAAAGTCTTCCCACAGCTGCTTCCAGTCATCGATTGTAAAATCGCCGGTATGCTCCATGGCCGGGCTTATCTCCATACGGATGACGTTGTTCTTTATGTTGGGATGATTCATGGCGGTAAATTTCATTTCCGTCCAGATACCCGTCGCGTCCATGCCCTGCGGCATGAAATTGTCGCATATCCGTGTTATCTTTTCGGGATGCTTCTTGTTCTTCGATTCACCCGACACATATAGCATCGCCCTTATGCCGTGGGCTATGGCTTTTGCCTTGGCAATCATGCATCGTCCTCCTTGTCCGGCCTGTCCGTTGTCCCTGCCGGGTAATTGTTTGCACTTTGTGCGGACTGCAGGAAGTCGGTGACACGGTCGGTGACTGCCGCCACTTTCTCGTACCATTCAAGCATGGTGGGCCGGTGGCGGAAAAGCCTGACTTTCTCGTCATCGGTCAGCCCGTGCAGGGCATTGGCGAAGTTTATCATGTCCGTCCTGCAGGCTGCAAGCTGCCTCAGACCGTCCAGTTCCACCTCGGACAGCCGCCGTCTTGGCCTGTAGCCGAGAGCCCTTGCCCGGATGAAATCGCTGCGTGTCATGCCGCATTGTCCGGCGGAACTCTTGATTTGGGCAAGCTCCTGTTCCGTGACTTTGGTGACCACCACCTTGTCACGCCTTATAAAGGGCCTCTCTTGCCCGGATTTCTGTTTGGAAGTATCTTCTTCGTGTGTCATAACTAATGTCGCTAAAATAGTCGTGAAACGGTATCTGCAAAAGGGATGGTGCGAGCCTGCGAGCGGCAAGGCCAACGGTCTGCCGGACCGTTGCGCGAGGGTCGGGGTAATACTGTCCGAAGGCGGTAATACCCCGGCATATCTCGAAACTCAACGCTGGCGCTTCATGCCACATGTCCCTTGCATTGGCCATTGAAAAAGCAGACAGGTGCCGGACGGTTGCCGGATTGGGGAACAACAGAATGCCCGAATCCGGCCTGTCTGCCATTGGATTTGTTCTATCCTTCCCCTTTGTTTGTATGGGTAAAAGGGTTGGAAACAGTACTGCCGTCCGCAGCCGTCCATTGCCGGATACAGGGAAAGGTCATGACGGATGCCACCCTTGAACGGCAGGTGTCTATGAGCCCCAGCCTTGTGAGCTCATCCAGCAAGTTCCGTATTCGCTTTCTGCCGATATTCCATTGTGCGGAAAGCTGTTCCTCCGAATACTGCGCCTGACCTGCTGAAAGCATGAGCGGTCTGCGGAAGCCCTTCGCTTCTTCTGTCGTGAGAGCCATTCTGGCCAGAAGGTCGCCCAGCAATGTGAAGTTGCCTGCTGTCCTGCCGCCATCATCGGTCGTCGTCCCGCACAGCCACTGAAGCGCACGGTCGGAAAACAGAAAAACCGATGATACAATCCCCGTGGGGTACATGAACCTGTATGTTTCCTTGTCCTTAATGTTTTCTTGCATAGTCTACGATTGAAATAAGGATGAGGTATCGGAATGATTCACGGCCCCGTCGATGAAATGTCATCAACGGGAAATTCCTTGTCCGTTTCAGTTTCATCCGATACCTGTTCCGGTTTGACATCAGTTTCTGCCCGCAGCATTGGACGGCTGTGATTGCAGGTGTTGCCGCGCATCCTCCACGGTCTTGAAATCGGACGAGATCTTCATCAGCGCGATGCTGACACGGCACAGCTGGCCGATGTTGACGAACTCCTTGACGGCCTCCATCAGTTTCTGCGCACGTTCCTGCCGGTGTCTCATTACCGCTTCGTTACCCGTTGCGTTCTCCTTTGTCAGTCCGTGGTTGAGAAAGCGGTTCACGGCAAGAAGGTCGGTTGCTTCAATCGTGTCCGTGTCTCCCTTTCCGGTAGCATGACCGACCATCACACGGATGGAATCGGCCTCGTAAGGGGTACATTGTCTGAGAAAATCCAGGATGGTCTGCGCCTTGGCCCCGATAGCGGAGCGTGTCGTCTTCTTGCCGGTTTCCCTGTTTGAGGAAGCCTGTGGTACGGCATTCGGGAAGCCCGTACCGGTCATGTTGGAATCATTCATACTGCCTTTGTTTTATAAAGTGGATAAATCATTTGTTTCTCTCCCGGCTCACGAGATAACCCATGGCCGCGCTGTCTATTTCGTCCTGCGACTTTACCCTTACCCGTTTCAGCCAGGCATCGAGGTCTTCCTTCGCGAAGAAGCACAGTTTGCCTCCCGGCTTGTAATAAGGGACTGCGCGGCGCATCATCATCTTGTAGAGATAACTTGGTTTCACTCCGAGATACCGGGCCGCTTCGGTGGTGTTCATCAGATTGCGTTCACTTTCCATATCGCTTGTTCATTTGTTGTTTATACTCGCTTTACCGTCTTGTTGCAACAATGCGGAACAGTCAGGCTTTTGGCCTTTATTTGCCTTCCGTTTCGTTTGCAAAGTTACTTTGGACTTAAAGGGGCATAATGGGGAGCAAATGGGGAAAGTGTATAAAGCAGCAGTGCGTCATACTGCTGATATTCAACAGTATGGCGCACTGCCATGATAGAAGTATGTTATCCCGAATGGGGAACCCGCGGGCTGCTATGGGGACGTTCTCAGTTTCCTCGCGTTTTCGATGGCCCTGTCAACGGATTTGCGGTATTCACGGTTCTCTTCGGTTGTCCCGCCGCTGCAGACATCGCTGCGGTGCTTGTCGTAATATGACTTGGATATGCCGCAGCGTTTCAGGAACTCTTCCGCCCACAGTTTCCCGCGTTCGTGCGGCCTGATTGTCCGGGATACGGCCAAAACCATATAACAGACACGCAGGTTCTCTTTTGGACGGACAGCGACGGGGCGTGAGGTCGGCTTCAGGTTCATGAAATTCACGAAATCACTGCCCGATGCGAACTCGAACTGACAGTCGTTGCACACCTCGTAAATGAACAGGCACAGGGCGAGATCTACGGTGTCCATCCATGCGGATGTCTCCTGCAACAGATTTGTTCCGTTCATGGCTTGCCCTCCTGCATGCGGTTGATGTCGGCAATGATGCTTTCCGCGATTCCCTTCAGGCGTTCCACCAGCACGTCAAGAAACAGCGGCTTGAAACAATACACGCAGAAACACCGTTCGAGTTCCTGCTGCCATTCCTGATACAACAGGTCTGCAAGGGCGTGGGCCCTGTCGTATTCCGCTTTTGCGGTGTCACATTCCTTGTCAAGCAGCCTGTACTCCGCGGACTCCAGCGGCAGTAAATCCAGACGGTTGCTCTTTGCCGAATAGTCGCGCCAGAGTCGGGTGGCTGCACTTTTCGCTTCCTCGTGCCTCAGTTCAAACGGTTTGATGTGCTCCTCGAAAATGCGTTCGAAATTTGCGGCATAAAGCTCCGACCTGTCCGACGACAGGTATCCGTCCGTTTCCGAAAGCAGGGAAATGGAACATTCCAATAACCGGGCGGGATTCTCCCGTGCGAGATTTTCCGCCTCCTTGACAAGGCTGTTCGTGTCGTTGAAATCCCGGTAGAACAGGGATAATGACAGGGCCCGGCCAAAAGAGAAACCGTCCTGGTTGCAGGTGGCGACAAGCGTGTTTACCTCACTTAACCGTTGTGTAATTTGCTGTATCATCATAGTCGTCAGGAATTAAAAAGGTCATCCATGGTTACTTCGCTATGGACGATGCTATGGTATTTTCCCTCGCCGACTCCGTAAGTCGTGACAAAGGTATGCACTACGGACTTCTTCGTCTTGGTCTTGAGCCTGAAAAGCTCCCGGCGGTTCCGCAGTTTGGCCTCGTATTCACCTGTGATATTGTACGCTCCTTCGCTGAATTTCATCTCGCAAAGGTGGATGATGCGGTCTGCACGCTCGATAATCATGTCTATCTGTGCCCCGGATGTTCCATTTTCCTTGTCAGCGCTACAACGCCAGGTGGAAACGGATGTAGCCATTCCCGATATGCCCAATGCCTTCTTGATCTGTGCATGGTGCAACATGCATATAAGCTCGAAGGTGAATCCCATCCATGAATGGATGCTGCTCGATTCAAGATGGTGTGTCCACCATTGGTCGTCCCTTGAAAGGTTCTTTTCGACAAACTTGAAATAGAACAGGGTATAGAAATCGACCAGCCTGTAAACCGCATCCGTCCGACGGTTGCCGAACAGGTTTGTCTTGTCTATGAAATCGCAGCGTTCAAGATTCGTGAGGATGCGTGTGAGATAGGCCCCGGATATTTTCGTTTTCGTGCTGATTTCTGTTCTTGTCAGACCGGATTTGTTGTCGGCCAAAGCCCTGACGACCTCCACGTACGATTCCGCACCGGGAAATATGGCGTTGTAAAGCTCGTCGAACTCCATCTTCAGTGCACCGGTATCCGAGAAACACAGGCAGTCAACGTTCTGGGCAAAGCTCTGTTGCGGTTCAAGCATTTTGAGATAGAAAGGGACACCTCCGGTAAGCATGTACCCCTGCAATATCTGGTATCTGTCCCAATGGACTGAACGGCTTTGAAGGTATTCCTCCGTTTCCTTCAAGGAAAACGGCTTCAGGTATATCCTGTGCCTGATTCTGTTGTGCAGCCCGCCCCGGTTCTTTATCAGCTTGTACGTCATCCACGAGGTGGCCGAGCCGGTGGCGACCAGTACGATATTGTACTGGCTACTTGCCCAGCCGTTCCAGAAATATTCCAGGGCACTCACAAAATCGGAACGGCGGGAATCCATCCACGGCATTTCGTCTATGAAGATGACCTTGCGCCTGTCATCGGGAAGGGTGGAAAGATAGTCCTCAAGGGCATCGAAGGCGTCAACCCAGTCCTTGAACGGGGCGGGTTTCGTTCCGGAATATGCCTTGAGTGCCTTGGCGAAGTTGTTAAGCTGGTCACGGGTGCGTAGATTGTGTCCTCCCACGAACTTGAAATCGTATTTGCCTTCAAAAAACTGCTCCACAAGGAAGGTCTTGCCGATCCTTCGCCGTCCGCATACGATAACGAACTCCGATTCATTGGAATCCATACAGCTTTGCAGTTCCTCACATTCCCGTTGCCGGGCTATCAGTCTGTTTGTCATATCATTGTTTTTTGTGCAAAGGTACTCTAAAATTTGGATAAAAGGCTATAGTATGCACCAAAAATTACCAAGAGTGAATAGGTGTCATTTATGGTGGTAACTTTTCAGCCCAATCAGGCAGGCTTATTTTGTTCGGTTTTTATTCCTGTTTGGATTCCTCCCGTTCAAACATCCTGTCTACCATATCCACGGCCTCGATTTTCTTGCTGTCGACGATTTTCGCGTATATCTGCGTGGTACGCACGTCGGCGTGTCCCATCAGTTTGCAGGTGGTATAAAGGTCAGCCCCGACGGTCATCATCATCGTTCCGAAGGTATGGCGGCTTGTATGATAGGTGATTTTCTTGTCAATACCTGCCTTTTCCACCCATTGCTTGAGGATTTTGTTGGTAGTCGGGCGTGATGGGAGAGTCGCGAAAACAAGTGTCTCGTCACTGTCGTCCGTTTTCCGTTCTGGCAGCCATTTTACGGCATTTTGCGAGAGCGGCGTATAGATGGGAGTGGCTGTCTTCTGCTGTACGGTGGCAATCATGTACCTGCCGTCATTACATATAATGTCTTTCCAACGGAGTGTTTCCATATCGCTCAGGCGGAGTCCGCAATAACATGAAAACAGGTATGCCTGCTTTACCGTCATGTTACGGCATTCGGTGGCAATGAGAAGTTTCACTTCCTCGATGGCAAGAAACTGGCGTTTGGATTCCGGCTTCTTTACACGCTCCGAAGCCGAGAGTTGCATGAACGGATTTTCGCCCAGCCACTCCGCACGGACTGCGGCATTCAGGGCGATGGAGAGTTGGGAGATATAGGCCACGACCGTTCCCTGTTCAAGCGGCTTTCCCTGCCTGCCTTTATAGGTGTGTTGGATCCAGTCTATGAAGCCGAGTGCCCATTTCTTGTCAATGTCACCCATCCGGGTGTTTTTGCCGTATTGGTTGATGACCTTTATTATGCTCCGTAATTTTTCGATCCGTTTGATACCTTTGCGCTCCTGATTGGAATGGAATTTTTCCAGCCAGTCCGCCAGCGTCAGTTTCTGCCATGCGGATTTGCTCTTGATTCCGGCTCTGGAATTGGTAATCTCGATGATACGTTGCGATTTTATGGTTTCGACTGCCTCACGGGTGGCGCGGTTCTGCTCCCGGACCCTCGCGTTGACTTCCGGCAGGTGGTACATCTTCAGGAACTCGTAACTCCGTTTGCCGTTGACATAGATGTCAAGGTAGTATGATTCAGAGCCGTCGGCAAGTTTCTTTGTACGGACTCTTACTGGCTCTTTCAATCTGTTGGTTTTCTTGTTTGCTGCCATAACTTAAAATACTTTGTCTATCAGTGAAACGGCCTCTTCTTTTTTCTTGTCAACGATTTTCGCGTAGACTTGCGTGGGGCGCACGTCGGCATGTCCCATCATCTTGCTTGCGGTATAAAGGTCAACCCCTGCGGTTATCAGCATCGTGCCGTAGGTGTGGCGGCTCAAATGAAAATGAAGGTGTCTTTCCAATCCTGCCTGTTCCGCCCATTTTTGCAGATGTTTACGCAGGTTGGTACGTGACGGTAGGGAGAATACCGATGACTCCGGTTCTCCTCGTTCCGGAAGCCATGATAATGCCTTGGCAGGGAGGGGAAGCGATATGGGTTTGGAATTTTTCTGCATCACCACCGAAACGAAGTGCCGACCGCCATTGACGGAAATGTCACTCCAGCGCAAATCCGTAACATCGCCGACACGCAATCCGCAATAGCAGGCAAACAGAAATGCCTTGCGTATGTTTTCCTTGATATAGGGAGTTTGCTCCAGCTTGCGGATTTCTTCAAAGGTCAGAAACTCACGTTTGCCTTCCGGTTGCTGTATCTTCTCGTGGCTGCCCAGCAGTTCCCACGGGTTGCTTTTTATATAACCCTTTTGCCTTGCACTTGACAGGGCGATGCCGAGATTCCAGAAACTGGAAAATGCGGTGGCTTGGGCAAGTGGTTTCCCTTGTGGAGTGAGAGGCTCGGATTGTAGCCACTCGGCATAATCGACGCAGAATTTCTTGTCTATGTCACACAATCTTGCACCGGGACGGAACTTCTCCAATTTGGTGCGTGCTGCCCTTAAACGCAGATAGGCGGGTTGTCCCCGCTGTTTGTATTCCTCCATCAGCATACTAATGAAGTCCGACAATAACATTTGGGATTTGTCTTTCGCCGCCTCCTCCTGCGCCTTGTCATCAACCATGTTTTCGGTCCTGGCGATAATTATCTCCTCCGCCTGACGGAGTGTTTTCGCGTTCTCACGTTTCGCTTTGACGGAAGTTTCCGGTACAAGATACAGTTTAAGGAACTCGTATTCGTGCCTGCCGTCAACAGTATGGTCAATAAAAAGGGACTCGCGGCCGTCTGCAAGTTTTCTTCTCCGCAACTTGAACGGACTTTTTTCTACTTTTGATTGCTTTCTTCTACCCATTGTACTCCAGCATTTTATATTCTGATGCAAAGGTAGTAAATAGGTTTGATATAAGTATCAAAATGAGTAACAAAAATAATTCATAAATAGGTAAAAATGGTGGCTTGTAGGAATAAATGAGAAAATGAATGTATATTTATAACAAACAGATATACAATGATATATATTCATATTTTCGTAAATATTGTGCTTTTGCTGCTCTTTGATTATATATGTTTATCCTTTTCCCTTTATTCATCACCCGCCGCTGAACTTTTTCCGGTTTTCTGTACGTCGCTGTCTCTACTGTTTCCTATTCAGCCTGCACTTTTTCTTCTCTCTTACTTTCCTATTCATTCCCTTATCCGATTACAGCAATCCGATCCGTCCGGCCTTCGGCCTGAGGACGGTGTATGTCAAACCTTCAAATTTTTGCTCCATGCAAAAACAAGTTGTTTTCAAGCGGCTCGCCGCACTGTGTTTTTTCATGTCGTACGCCTGCCTGTGTCTGGCGCAGGGGAACGGCACTTCCGGCATCATGCAGGCCACTTCGATGGTGTCGTCCTACTTCGATCCGCTGACCAAGCTGATCTATGCCGTAGGGGCCGTCGTGGGACTGATCGGCGGCATAAAAGTGTACCAGAAGTTCGTGCGACATGAAGTTGCGTAAGTAATTGTGTAACAATAATCAAATTAAGTAATGATTACACCCGCCGTTCCGTCGGCGGTAGCCTACGGACACGTGCATCACGGGTAACCGTTTTGTGCGAAGCTGCCCGGACAAAGTAGCCTTTCCGAAAGGAGGAGACAGAACCGTGAGGGAAAGTCAACGGCCGATAGCATTATTCGGCGCGAGGAGCGAGGCTTAGCGGTATGGTTAACGAAAGTGAACTGTTCTTAAACATCGTAAGGTATAAAGAGCCAAAAAATGCTGACAGGCTCTGACCAAAATGGTAAGCAGTCGGATAACCTCTTGAATTTTGGGGTTACACGGACATTAAGCACTGCCGGTGGAATTGACAGAACCTAACCCGCTTGTTTGTTACTTACGCAGAACATGGTAAGCCCGTATCTCTCCTGTCCTGCGGGACAGGTAAGTAAGCCGTAAGGCAAGCCGAATTGGGGTGCGGGTATAGGATTGCGGAAAAAGCGAGCCACTCTGTAATGGAGTGGATAGGGGTTTAGACGTTACCCCACGGGAAACCGGGCAGACTTCCGCGTTAGGTGACTCTTTACAAAACAGTTAGTAGAACTTTCAAAGAAAGGAAAGCAAATGAACGCAATTAAATCGGCGTGTGCGCCCGGAAACGACATCCACACCCTCTGGTCGGAGATCGACTGGAACAGGTGCGAACTGTTCGTTCGAAAGCTGCAAACACGTATTGTAAAGGCTCGCAAGGAAGGCAGACATAACAAGGTTAAATCCTTGCAATGGATGCTCACTCATTCGTTTTACGCCAAAGCGTTGGCCGTAAGACGTGTTACGTTGAATAAAGGTAAAGACACACCCGGAGTTGACGGTGCAGTATGGTCCGCTGGCGAAAGCCAAAGCCATTTTCGACCTTAACAGGCGCGGATACCGTCCGCAACCGTTAAGGCGGGTAAACATCAAAAAGAGGAACGGGAAACTCCGCCCTTTGGGAATACCAACGATGAAAGACCGGGCAATGCAGGCCCTGTATCTTATGGCATTAGACCCGATAGCCGAAACGACCGGCGACAGCCACTCCTACGGTTTTCGCAAACATCGGTGCACACAGGATGCGATAGAGCAATGCTACATCGTCCTTTCACGCAAGGTTGCCCCGGAATGGGTACTCGAAGCTGACATCAAAGGATGCTTCGACCACATCAGCCACGACTGGTTACTGAACAATATCCCTATGGATAAATCGGTACTCCGTAAATGGCTCAAATGCGGCTATATCTTCGACAGGCAGTTCCTGCCGACCGAAGAGGGTACTCCGCAGGGCGGGATCATTTCTCCGACTTTAGCAAACATGGCACTCGACGGGTTGCAAAGCCTGCTGAAAGAACGATTCAAGACGTATCAGAAGAATTATAAAAAGATTCCTCCTAAGATACACCTTGTGCGTTATGCCGACGACTTCATCATAACCGGAAAGGACAAACAGGTTCTTGAAAACGAGGTCCTACCACTCGTGCGCGAGTTCTTGGCCGAACGGGGGCTTACGCTCTCCGAGGAAAAGACAAAAATCACGCATATCAGCGAGGGATTCGACTTCCTTGGGTTCAACATCCGGAAATTCGGAAACACGTTGCTCACGAGACCGTCCAAAGAGGCGCAGAAGAAGTTTTTGGAGAAGATCAGGCGGGTTGTGGAATCCAATAAGGCCACCCGGCAGAAGTCGCTCATCATGATGCTCAACCCGATTATCACGGGATGGGGAAACTACTATCAATACGGTGTTTCCGCAGCGACGTTCAAGAGAATGGACTTTGAAATCTTCCGCAAAGTATGGCAGTGGGCGCGTCGCAGACACGCCGGCAAAAGGAAGTATTGGGTTAAGGAAAGATATTTTAAGACGATAAACGGCAGGGACTGGACGTTCGCGGCCGATTTGAGCGACGGGGATAAGACTGATTTTATCCCGCTTAAACGGTTGTCGAACATCAAAGCGGTCAAATTCGCCAAAATCCGTCACTTCGCCAACCCATACGATCCGGAATACAAATCATACTTTGAATGGCGGGAAACCTACCGGATGAAGCAAACGCTCAAAGGTAAGGAATCATTGCTTGCCATCTGGAAGCGTCAGGACAAGGTGTGCCCGTTCTGCGGGGAACGTATCGACACGGAACGTGCCTGGAGTTTAACCGACCGGCGTGTCGGCGAGAGAAAGGTGCGTATCCTCGTTCACGATACCTGCAAACGGCAAGTCGAATACCGAAACAGAAAACGTAACAGCGAGCTGGTTTCTTAGTATGTGCACGTATTATGAAACTATGTTGCTTGAGCCGTATGCGGGGAAACTCGCACGTACGGTTCTTAGAGGGGAAAGCCCCAGTAATGGGGCTGACCTACTCGACAGCTCGGGAGATCCGGATACGTCAAAGACAGCGGCTTCGTGGTTCGGAGCCTGCATCTTCCTCGTTATCGCGGGAACCGTCCTGCGCTCTTTTTCCCTGTAAAACTATGACGGCTTACAACATCAACAAGGGCATCGGCCGCGAGGTCGAGTTCCACGGCCTGAAGGCCCAGTACCTGTTCTACTTCGCGGGCGGACTGCTCGGGGATTTCCTGCTGGTGATCGTGCTCTACATGATGAACGTCGGTCAGTTGTTCTGTATCCTGCTCGGCGTTGCGCTGGGCGCTGCGCTCGTGGCGCTCACCTTCCGGCTCAATGCCCGTTACGGCAGCTTCGGACTGCTCAAGGAGGCGGCCCGCAGGCGCAGGCCCCGACGGATCGTCCACCGCAGGGATGTACGCCGGCTGCTTGTCCGCCCTTCCGTTCCGTTTCACCTTTAATTTCCGGACTTACGATGCGAAGCATACTGAAAACCGCAACATTGGAGAGCAAATTCCCGATCCTCGCCGTCGAGAAGGGGTGCATCCTCAGCAAGGAGGCCGACGTTACGGTCGCCTTCCGGGTAACGCTCCCGGAGCTCTTTACGGTCACGTCCGCCGAATACGAGGCGATGCACTCCTGCTGGGTCAAGGCGCTGAAAATTCTGCCGCCGCACACCGTCGTGCACAAACAGGATTGGGTGCGACATGATATCATGTAAGTGATTGTTTAACAGATAATTTAAGTCATCGAGTATGACATAAAACAAAGATTAAACCTGCTGTTTCGTCAGCAGTAGCCTATGGGCAGATGCACCTTAAATTGTATTAAGCTGCCCAGACAAGGTAGCCCGCCCGAAAGGGGCAGTTTGAACCGTGAGGGGAAAACAATCGTCTCAGTATCAGACGGCGCGGGAGCTTGGCTTGAATGGTATGAATAACACATGTGAACTGTCGCTAAACGTCGTTAGTTTGAATGAGCCAAACGATACTGACAGGCTCAAGCCCGGAAACGGGTGCAGCGAGGATAACCCTCTCCAGTCTGGGGTTACACGAACCACACTGCTGCCGGCGGAATGACAGATTCTACCCCATTCTCTTTGTCACTTACACGGAGCATGGAAAACCTGTATCTCTCCTACGAAAACAGGTAAGCCGACCGTAAGGAAGGCCGAACGGGGTGCAGGCACAGGAATGCGGAAAAAGCGAATGCCGTCCTGTAATGGGGCGGATAGGGGTTTCAACGTTACCCCACGCGAAAGCGGGCAGACTTCCGCATGGTGACTCTTTACAAGAAACTTTTAGAACTTTTTAAAGTTGAAACGCAAATGAACGAATTAAAAATTTCGTGTGCATCGACTGACCGAAAATCGAACGCTTGGGACAGCATAGACTGGCTCCGGTGCGAAATTGCGGTTAAAAAGCTACAAGCACGTATTGTAAAGGCTCAAAAAGAAGGCAGATACGGTAAAGTGAAAGCTTTACAGTGGATGCTAACGCATTCGTTTTACGCCAAAGCATTGGCCGTAAAGCGGGTGACCTCTAACAAAGGTAAAAAGACAGCAGGGGTTGACCGTGTATTATGGAAAACCCCCAAAGCGAAGTTTCAGGCAATCAGCGAACTGAAACGCAGGGGATACAATCCCCAACCGTTGAAACGGGTCTATATCAGCAAAAAGAACGGCAAACAACGACCGTTGGGTATTCCTACCATGAAAGACAGGGCTATGCAAGCGCTGTATCTAATGGCATTGGAGCCGGTAGCTGAAACGACAGCCGACAACAACTCCTACGGGTTCCGCAAGGAACGAAGCACGTTCGATGCAAGGGAACAATGCTTCTGTGTACTCGCAAAAGACGTATCGCCCGAATGGATACTTGAAGGGGACATCAAAGGCTGTTTCGACCACATAAGCCACGAATGGCTGCTGAATAATATCCCGATGGATAAAGTGATGCTCCGCAAATGGCTGAACAGTGGTTTTGTTTACAACTCCGAGCTATTCCCGACGGTTGAAGGCACGCCGCAAGGCGGTATCATATCGCCGACCCTTGCCAATATGACCCTTGACGGATTGGAGGCGGTACTGAAAAGACGGTTTAAGACACACTGTAAAAAGGGCGTCTATACCAGCTACAAGGTACATCTTATACGGTACGCCGATGATTTTGTAATCACCGGAGCATCGAAGGAATTGTTGCAAAACGAGATCTTGCCTATTGTTCGTGAGTTTCTCCATGCAAGGGGGCTTACCCTGTCAGAAGAAAAGACGAAGATAACCCACATCAGCAAAGGATTCGATTTTCTCGGATACAACATTCGCAAGTATAACGGAAAACTTCTGATAAAACCGTCAAAAGAGAGTCTGAAAAGGTTTATGGTCAAAATCCGGGAAACCATCGAAGCTCATAAGGGTGGAGGTAGCTTTCAACAAAACGCTCCACATTCTTTTCCCCTCGGAGGTGGTTTATGTAGATTTGGGGAGTTCAGATTTGATTGCGGATAAAGCGGATGGGGCACAAAACGTTGTCCGCATCAAAGCGGCAAAACAAGATTTCACAGAAGAAACGAATTTCTCAGTCATTACAGCCGATGGATGCTTTTACTCTTTCACGGCAGTCTACTCCGAGAATCCGTCCCAACTCAATATCGAGATGGAAGACTGGTTGCACAAAGATCCTTATTCGGACTTTGCAAACCGGCAAATGTATATACGTCTCGATGAATTATCCGGGGAGACACCTCTTACGGTAAATCGTATCATGTATACGATTCTCAGACGTAATGTCCGGGATATCAAAAGTGTCGGCAGTAAACGTTTCGGCATAGAAGTTCTGTTACGCGGAGTTTATGTACACGGCGATCTGTTCTATTTGCACGTGTCGATGCGGAATCGTTCGAAGGTGGCTTTCGACATCGATTACATACGTTTTAAGATTTGCGACAAGAAAACCGCACGCCGTCAGCTGTACAGGAAACTTTTGTAAATCCGGTACGGGTATTCGACGAGATTATGCGCGTGGATGCGGAAGCCATGATACGAAACGTATTGTATTCCGCAAGTTTACGATTCCGGATGATAAAGTGTTGGTCATGGAAGTTTATGAGCGGAATGGCGGACGGCATCAGCGTTTCGAAATCGAAAACAGTCGTTTGGTCGGAGCACGAGAAATGGATGAACTGAAAATCGAATAGATGATACGAAAGATGTTATTCATTTTGCTGGCCGCAGCGGGACTGCTGGGGGCCGGCGACCGAACTTTCTGCTCAGCGGTGTCTATACGGACAGACAGGCATTCAGTTCAACGGGGGCCCCTGTGGCGGTTTTTTGTTGCGCGATAAATACGGAGCGTGGAGTTTTCATGCGGACCTGTCTGTTATCCGTTATGTCCGGAAAAGTCGTTATTGGGAGTTCTGTATCGGGTATCTGAGGAAAGACTACCCGTACCGGGAAGTGACGATACCTAAAGAGCAGTTTACGGCTGGGGCAGGATATTTTGTTCCTATTGTGCGTGACCGCCGGGATAATTTTATGGCAATGACGGGAGTTTCCGGGCTATTGGGATATGAAACAGTCAATCGGGGCGAAAAGCGACTCTATGATGGAGCTGCATTGAAAAATAGGAACAATTTCATTTATGGCGGAGAAATCACTTTGAGCGGCGAAGCGTATCTGTGTGATCGGGCGGTGTTACTGTTGATGCTAAAAGAGCGGATAATGGGTGGATCATCCGTTTCTTGTTTCCATACGTTGTTGGGTGTGGGACTTAGGATTATGATTTATTAAAAACGAAAAATATGGAAACCGTTATGGTAAAGACGATAGTAGCCGGTTGTATGGTCTTATTGGCCACGCTGGTACTTTGGGCCTGTAATGACAAAATAGACGTGCAGCAGGCTTATCCTTTTCAGCTTACTTCGTGGTATTTACCCGAAGAGATAGCAGAAGAGGAAAACGTTGAGATCCGTCTGACACTGACAAGGGAAGGGGATTTCCACGATGCGGAGTATTACATCGGGTACATCCAGATGAAGGGCAAAGGCGAAGTGACGGACGACGAGGGTACGCTGCTGGTAAACCGCGAGTTTCATGCGTTGAACGATATGGTCGGAGTCGATCGGAGTGATCCGTTACGCCATGAGTTTACTCTGTGGTATCATAATCTGTCGGATAAAAATGTCGAGATACAGTTCATTGTTCAAGACAATTTTGGGCAGCAGGCCGAATTGGCCGTGAGTTTCGATGTCGGGCGGAAAGAACCGCAGACGGAATAAAAGCAAGCGCAGGGAAACTGTCGAATGGCAGAAGAATTTTCTTCCGCCATTATTGCTTTAAATATTTAGTTCTTTGTGTTTTAATATTTTATCGTTATATTTAGGGTGTATAAACAATCCCATTCAAAATGAAATACCATATTATCATCTGCGCCATCCTGAAAGACGAAACGCCCTATCTGGTCGAATGGGTGGAACATCACCTCGGTATCGGAGTCGAGCATTTCGTCCTGTACGACAACAACAGCGTGATCCCTGCCAAACAAACCCTCGAAGCGTATGTCCGGAAAGGAGTCGTAGAGGTTATCGACTGTCCGATAACCAATACCCCGCAGGTAAAAGCCTATTCTCATTGCCTTTTCAGTATGCACAACCGGGCCGACTGGATCGCATACATCGATATAGACGAGTTTATCGTGCTGAAAAAGCACCGGGACATCCACGCTTTTCTGGCCGATTATGACGAATATGCGGGAGTCTGTCTGAACTGGGTGATCCATACGGCCAATGGCCATATCGAAAAACCCGAAGGACCGGTCATGCAGAATTATACGGAACCGCTACCCTATGATTTTCCGGCGAACCGTCATGTGAAAAGCATTGTCCAACCCGCAGGAGTCGGCATTGTCGTTTCGCCGCATTACACCTTGTACAGCGATGACTATTACGCGGTAGACGAAAAGCACCGGCACGTTCCCGGAGCCTTCAGCGAGTTCTCGAACGAGATCGCCCAGATAAACCACTATCAGACCAAAAGCTTCGAAGAGTGGCTCGACAAGGTGAAGCGAGGAATCGCGGACTCCAATTTCAACCGCCGGAAAGTCGAAGACTTTTGGCATTTCAATCCCCAGATGCTGCATTTAAAGCGGCAAGTCGAGCAGCAGTATCAAGATAAAATCCGATCGCTCGGTCGATCATTACTCTGATTTAACGATTTTATCGGTTTGAGAATTCCGTTCCCCTTATAAAGCGGACAGCAACTGTACGAACAACGGATACTATCTTTCAATGGTTTTCTGTTGTTCTTGGGTCATGTAATCCATATATTCGGATAAAGGTTCCAAGCCCATCTCTTTTCGGTATTCGTCCACTTTTGTCGAATCTATTAAATTATGTACTTCAGCTTTACCGTTTACGAACGTACATTGTGTTCCGTATTTCTGTACTCCGGTTTTCCGAAGCATCATCCGGTCGATCAGCAGAGCAAAGTTCCACGATCCAATCTCGCCTCGTTCTACGGCATCTTCCACTTGGTCGAAATATTTCTCCTGTATATCAAGCGGCGCATGTTGAAGAACGAGAAACATCGCGTTTTGCGCACCGACCGAACGCAGACTTTGTCCCCATATTCCATATTCGGATATTATATTTTCTATTTCTGTCAGATTAATACTATCGACCTTGATTATTTGCTGTCGAATACGTTCATAGTCGGGTGAATCCGGCGGTGTTCTCGTCCATTCTTTTCTCCAGATCTGATCTTTTTCGAAAACCGAGTCCAGCCGAATAGTCAAATAATTCATCAGTGAATCCGTTTTTTTGATACGTTCCAAACACTGTTTAAATTTAACTTCATCCAACGAAGGAAAATCCTTATTCTGAGATGCATGTTCATAATAAGAAAATCCTCTTTCCGCTGCCATATTTAAAAACATAAACGCAAGCCGTTCATGTAAAGTTCTTGCCGACACAACAGCCGCTTCATAAAGATGTACGGGATTTTTGGGAGATTTTTCCGAAAAGGCATCCAGATAAAAATCGAATGCTTGTCGATAATTTTGTACCTTAATCGCATTACGGGCAGAATCTACCCAGTTCTTATAACATGGATCACTCTTTTGCCCTGCCGCAGGGAAAAACGATGACAATAAAGAAAAGAATACTACGCACAAAAATATTATTGGTCTCATAAGATCGACTTTTTTTGCCATTTATTCGTACATGGATTATAATTACATTTTGCTGGTGCTGAGAATGGATCATGAGGATCCGTTATATAAATGCGACAATCCAGACACATATATCTGTATTCACAATCTTTACACTTTTTCATATCATCTTTTTTAATATACCATAAATCCGTAAACCTTTTTTTGAACAGCCTCCTTTAAAGAGCAAGTACTGATATGACCGAATAAAACTGGAGCGGATGGGCAGTTTTTTTATTTTACCCCGTTTGTCGACAGATACCCCGGTTCAATACCCCTCGGCCTGCAACATCCCGACAGAACGAGAGCGGCCTCCAGTCACTCTCTCCGCTTCACGCCATCACTCGAAATCACTCAGCATCTTCCTGCTTCAGAT
>OGXR01000965.1_pt1 | contig 22651 bp, 20 predicted proteins | sample 1576331 | NCBI WGS metagenome assembly OGXR01 (sample SAMEA3541473, study PRJEB24748) | human gut metagenome | biome: human gut; feature: human-associated habitat; material: faeces | place: China | collected 2012 | reverse complement strand
GACGGGCCATCCACCGGGCCAGGTGCGTGACGGAGGTGGGGATGCGGATTGATTTGCCGGCGATGATGAGCGTCACGGCGACGAGGATCAGCAAAACGCCGGTTCCGATGCGCAGCGTGAACCGCTCGCCGAAGACCGCGACGCCGAAAAACAACGCCGTGACGGGTTCCAGCGCCCCGAGGATCGCCGTGGGCGTGGAGCCGATGCGGCGGATGGCCCCGGCCATCGCGACCAGCGAAACGATCGTCGGGAAAAGCGCCAGCGCAACGGCGTTGACCCACATCAGGGACGAAGGGACGGGTTGCAGATCGGCACAGCCCCGCAGCCGAACGACATAGACCAGCGAGCCGAAAACCAGACAGTAGAAGGTGAGTTTCTCGGTCGGAAGGTCCTTGAGCGACGAGCGGTTGACGGCGACGATCCAGACCGCATAGGAGAGCGCCGAAAGGAAGACCAGCACGACGCCCGCGAGGTTGAGCGTCGCGCCGTTGCCCCCTTTGTAGAGCAGCGAGATGCCCCCGCACGCCAGGGCGATCGAGACGACCGTGGCGGCGGTGACCCGCTCGCGGAAACCCACGGCCATGATGACCGCGACCATCACCGGATAGACGAACAGGATCGTCGAGGCGATGCCGGCGTCCATGAGGTTGTAACTCTCGAAAAGCAGCAGCGACGAGACGGAGAAGAGCACGCCCATAGCCGCAAGCGGCAGGACGTCGCGCCGCCGCAGGGCGAACGACTGCCGCCGGAACAGCATCAGCGCACCCAGCATCACCACAGCCAGCACATAGCGGTAGAACAGCACGGAATCCACTCCCAGGCCCGCGCCGTAAAGCGGCAGTGCAAAGAGCGGATTCAGTCCGTAGCTGGCCGCGGCTATGGCTCCCAGCACATAACCGCGGGAACGTTCCGAGATCATTTAGAAGGTGACCTGCGGAGCGGCCGCGGCCCCTTCGGCCGACTCGAAATAGGGCTTCTGGCCGAAGCCGAACATCCGCGCGACGAGGTTGGCCGGGAAGCGGCGCACCGAAACGTTGTACTGCTGCGCCGCGGCGTTGAAGTCCTTGCGGGCGACGGCAATGCGGTTCTCGGTCCCTTCGAGCTGGGCCTGCAATTCGAGGAAATTCTGGTTGGCCTTCAGGTCGGGATAGCTCTCCGACACGGCGATCAGGCGGCCCAGCGCGGAGCGCACCTCGGCCTGCGCCCGCTGGAACTGTGCGAGCCGCTCGGGCGTCAGGTCGTCGGCCGAAAGGTTGATCGACGTGGCCCGGGCGCGCGCCTCGGTAACCTCGTTCAAGGTCTGCGTCTCGTGGGCCGCATAGCCCTTCACGGTGCTGACCAGATTGGGAATCAGGTCGGCACGGCGCTGGTACTGCGTCTCGACATCGGCCCAGGCGCCTTTGAGCCCCTCCTCCTTGTTCACGAAGCCATTGTAGGTCGCATAAAAGAAGATCACCACCACGGCAACTGCGCCGATCCAAATCCATTTTTTCATACTTATCCGTTTTTTAATCGTTACCATCTCGAACCGGCGCCGCCGCCACCGAAGGAACCACCCCCGAAGCCGCCGCCGAAACCTCCGCCCGAACCGCGTCCGAAGCCGCCGCCGATGATCGTGCCGCCGCCCGCTCCCCCACCGAAGTTGTCGTCGCGGAGGTTCCGGGCCTGCCGTTTCACCACGGCGCCGCAATTCGGACATACATAGGTATACTCCACCAGCCGATAGTTGTGCGTGACGCTCAGCACCCGCTGGGAATCCTGCCGCAAGGTGAATTTATGGCACTTCGGGCAGCGGCGCCGGGCGTAATAGACCGCCAGCACCAGTCCCAGCGGCCCCACGATGAATCCGACGACGATCACGAAGATCATCCACGCCGGAAGTTCGCCGCCGTCGCCGCTGAGGTCCGCCTCGCCCCCTTCGAGCACCGCGGCCGCAGCCTCGACGCCCGCGACCATGCCCGCGCTGTAATCCCCCTCGCGGAAGGCAGGAAGCATATAATTGAGTTGTATGCGTTTGCAGAGCGCATCGGGAAGGATTCCTTCCAATCCGCCGCCCGTGACGAAGCGTATTTCGCGCAGTTCCTTCACCAGTAGGATGCCCAGTCCGTTGTCGCTCTCGGCCGAGCCCACGCCCCAGCTGCGGAACAGTTCGACGGCGAACGAAAAAGCGTCGCCGCCCGCAATGTCATCGACAGCGACGACCGCCACCTGCGCAAGCCCCCGTTCGCGCAGCGACGCGCAGAGGGAGTCGATGCGCGCCACGGCTCCCGCGGAGAGAATGCCATCGGGATTCGAGACATAGCGCCGCCGGTCCATGCGCTGGACATTGGGAATCTCGTCCGGGCGGTAGCTTCCCGCAAGGGCGGGCAGTGCGCCGACGAGCAGCAGACAAAGGATCGCAATCTTTCTCATAACCTCGGGAACAAAGATACGAATAAGCCGAGAGAAAAAAGCAAGCTCGCTTGTATTTTTTCCGAGGCGGAGTATCTTCGGCGAAGCCAAAGTACGAATAAGCCGAGAGAAAAAAGCAAGTTCGCTTGCATTTTTTTCCGAGCGAAAGTATCGAAGACTCTGCGCTGGAAAAGGAACGGACGGGAACGCCCCCGGGCGGTACGGCAAAAGGTCCGCGACATCCTAAAAGTGCCGTTACGGCACCGACCCCGTTCCGTTCGTCAGGGTCCGCTGCCGGATAAAGGCCGGATTCCGGTGTCGTCAGTCGAAACAGGCCGGGAACGCCAGCAACTGATACGCCAGGGCTTTGGCCATACGCTCGTGACCCGCGGCGTTGGGATGCAGACGGTCGGTCTGCCCGTCGCTGAAATAACGGACATGCGAATCGGCGACGGGATAAAGACCGCTGATGCTGTTGAGGTCGATCACCGGAACCGCCCAGACGCTCCCGGCCTCGCGGATTTTGGCGACATAGGCGTCGGCATAGAGCCCCAGCCGGTTGGGGTACGATTCGTCGGGCTGGACGTTCCGGTCGCTGAAACGCGCATAACCGCGGTGAAGCGGCGTGAGCAGGATGACCTGCTTGGTCGGATAGTGCTCTTTGAGAAAGGCCAGCACGGCGTTGATCCGTCCGCAGAGGGTCCCGGTGTCCGCCGAAGGCGTGCGGCGCATCCGCGTCCCCACGGAGGGACCCGGCATCGGGCACTCCGCCTCCCGGACCTCGTACCACTCGCCCAGCGGCACGCCGGCATTGAAATCGTTGGTCCCGGCAAAGACGACGACGGCATCCACGGCGTCGCCCCGCTCGGCATACAGCTTCCGGGCCTGCCCCAGCACATCGGACCACTGGTGTCCGTTGATTCCGTAGACGAAAGGCACGATGCCCAGCATCTCGGACAGATACTGCCAGTAGTTTTTCGTCGTGCCGACATGGCGTTCGTCCGTGATCGAATCGCCGAGAAAGGCGACCCGCTTGCCGGACCATTGATTCCGCATGAGGTTCATTCCGGCGGCGCACTCCCGGTTCTTTCCGGCTCCGTCGCCCGAGGCTCCCGCAGGCCCCGCCGCCAGCAGCAGGGCCGCCAGCAGACAAAACGTTTTTCGCATAGTTCGATCGGTTTGTTATTTCATTCAGCGTGTCAGTATCCGGTAGCTCCACGGCGCCATATCCTCCTCGACGCGGCCGCGAAGCTCGTAAGGCTCGCCCGTCATGGCGTCGGTGTACATCCCGGCGTAGATGCCCGTATAGTAATCGGCATGGATGGCGTAGGGCGAGAGGTTCATCACCGCAACGACACGGTTGTCAGCCGTCTCGCGGACCAGCGTCATCAGGCAGTCCTCGGCGTTGTTGCGGATCTCGGTCATCGCGCCGCCCCGCTCCCCCGCCGCCAGGGCCGGGTTGTCGTGGCGCAACGCCGTGAGGCGGCGGTAGAACCCGGTGAAAGCGTTGGCCTCGTAACGGGGAATCGGATCGCGGTCGAAGAAGGCGAACGAATGGTCGTAGCCGATCTCCTGCCCGGTGTAGATCAGCGGCAGGCCGCGCGGCACGACGAACGTGAAGACCGCCATGATCTCGCGCGCATCGCCCAATCTGGAAAATTCGGAGCCGTTCCACGAATTCTCGTCGTGGTTCGACGTGAACGCCAGCCGCATGGCCGAGTCGGGATAGTCGTCGCGGTCGGCGTAGATGTAGTCGCGCAGGGCCGTGACGCGGGTGCGCTGCCGGGCCACGTCGTTCATCAGGTGGTGCATCCGCCAGGCGTAGCAGGCGTCGAAAGCCCCCTCCTCGAAAAGATTCCGCTCCTCGGCCTCGGCCAGCATGAACAGATCGGGCTTCACACGCCGCAGGCGCAGCGAGGTCTCGTTCCAGAACTCGATGGGAACCAGCATCGCCATGTCGCAGCGGAATCCGTCGACGTCGTGCTGCGTGAGCCAGAACTCCATGGCGTCGGCCTGCGCGCGCCACACGTCGCGGTCGGCGTAGTTGAGTTTGGCGGTGTCGGACCAGTCCCACGGCACGGCGGGACGGCCCGCGGCGTCGCGTTCGTACCACGAGGCGGGCTTTTCGGCGATCCACCGCGCGTCGCGCGCCGTGTGGTTGGCCACCCAGTCGAGCAGGACCCGCATGCCGAGGCGGTGGGCCTCGGCGACGAAGGCGTCGAAGTCGGCCATCGTGCCCAGCTCGGGGTTCACGGCGCAGTAGTCGCGGATCGAATAGTAGGAGCCGAGCGAGCCTTTGCGCCCGGCCTCCCCGATCGGATAGACCGGCATGAGCCACACGGCGTCGACGCCGAGGTCTTTGAGGAAAGGCAGTTTTGAAGTTGCCGCGCGCAGCGTGCCTTCGGGCGTGAGCTGGCGCACGTTCATTTCATACAGGACAGCCTGCGGCCAAAAACAATTCATAATTCACAATTCATAATTACCTTGTCCGCGATCAGCCGGCGCACGCCGCGGATTTCAAGTTCGACGGGGGCACCTTCGTTCGCCACCTCGACCGCATTGCGGGTGATCCGGACCGTCAGGACCCGGTCCCGGAAATTGACCTTGAACGAGAGGGACTCCCACGCGGCCGGCAACTGCGGGTCGAACGACAGCACGCCGTCGCGGACGCGCATGCCCCCGAAACCCTCGACCACCGAGAGCCACGAACCCGCCATCGAAGTGACATGGCAGCCCTCGCGGACCTCGCGGTTGTAGTCGTCGAGGTCCAGGCGCACCGTGCGCAGGTAGAGTTCGTAGGCCTTGTCCAGATCGCCGATACGCGCGGCGAGGATGGCGTGGACGCAGGGCGAGAGCGACGATTCGTGGACCGTGCGCGCCTCGTAGAAGCGGAAGTTGCGGCGGACAGTGTCGAGGTCGAAATCGTCGCCGAAGAAATAAAGCCCCTGCAACACGTCGGCCTGCTTGATCAGGCACGAGCGCAGGATGCGGTCCCACGACCAGCGCTGGTTGATGGGGCGATCCGCAGGGTCAAGGTCTTTGGCCAACGTCTGCTCCTTGTCCAGATAGCCGTCCTGCTGGAGGAAGATGCCCAGTTCGCGGTCCTCGCCGAAGTACATGCCGTCGGCGATTTCGAGCCACCGCTTCGTCTCGGCCGTCTCGTCGAAACGTCGCTTCGCGCAGATGCGCGCGTAGTCCGCAGGCCGGTTTTCACGCACCCACGCCGCCGACTCGGCGGCATAGCGCATCGACCAGCAGGCGATGTAGGAGGTATACCAGTTGTTGTCGACGTTGTTCTCGTACTCGTTGGGACCCGTGACGCCCAGCATGACATATTTTCGCCGCGCCCCGGACCACGTGATGCGCTGCGCCCAGAAGCGCGCCACGGACAGCAGCACCTCCAGCCCGCAGTCGGCCAAATACGCCGTGTCGCCGGTATAGCGGATGTAGTTGAAAATCGCGTAGGCGACGGCGCCGTTGCGGTGGATCTCCTCGAAGGTGATCTCCCACTCGTTGTGGCACTCCTCGCCGTTGACGGTGACCATCGGGTAGAGCGCCGCACCGTCGCGGAAGCCCAGTTTCGCGGCGTTTTCGATGGCCTTGTCGAGCTGGTTGTAGCGGTAGACGAGCAGTTCGCGGGCGACGGCCCGCCCGGCGGTGGCCAGGTAGAACGGCAGGCAGTAGGCCTCGGTGTCCCAGTAGGTCACGCCGCCGTATTTCTCGCCCGTGAAGCCCTTCGGACCGATATTCAGACGGGTGTCCACCCCGGTATAGGTTTGCAGCAACATGAAGATGCAGAAGCGGATGCCCTGCTGCGCCCGGGCGTCGCCCCCGATTTCGATGTCGCAGCCGTGCCAGCGGGCGGCCCAGGCGGCTGTCTGCTCTTCGAGCAGGGCCTCGAAGCCCGCCTCCTGTCCCGAAGCCGCCGCGGCGCGCGCCGCGGCGATAAGGTCCGCCGGAGCGTGGTTGAGCGACGAGCAGATGCCCGCATATTTATATAAGACGGCGGCGCAGCCCTTTTCACGGCTGACCGCCGCGGTGGCCCGGACCTTCTCGGGGCGGGTTTCGCAATGCCACTCGGCGCCGTCCAGCTCGACGGCCTGCGCCCAGGCCGCCTCGAAACCGCTCTTTTTGGTACGACTCTGCGTGGCGTCGGCCTCGGTCGAGACCTCCTCCCAGAACTTTTCGTCGTAGTTGGCGTCGGCATTGCGCACGTCAGCGTCGACATGGGGCGAGAAGGTGATCCGGGCCGCCCGGTTGAGCGGCGTGACGGCGTATTTCACGACGCCCAGTTCGCGGCACGCCAGCGAGAGGAAACGAACCGTCTCGACGGCCACCTCGACGCCGTTTTTCAGCACGACCCTCATGCGGCGCGTCAGCACCGAGCGGCGCATGTCCGTCTCGCGGTAAAAGCTCTTCACCTCCGCGACGGTCGCCAGGTCGAGCGGCTCGCCGTCGACCGCGACATCGACCCCGATCCAGAACGCGGCGTTCGGGACCTTGGCGAAATACTCCGGGTAGCCGTTCTTCCACCACCCCACGCGGGTCTTGTCGGGATAATAGACCCCGCCGATATAATTGCCCTGAAGCGTCTCGCCCGAATAACGCTCCTCGAAATTGGCCCGGCCGCCCATCACGCCGTTGCCCAGCGCGAAGAGCGACTCGGAAGAGAGCGCCCGCGAAGGGTCGAAGCGATCCTCGACGAGGCGCCAGGGATCGGTTTTTACATATCCGTCGTTCATAATCTATACTCTTTATCGCTCGTTTCACCGCCCCGGCCGCAGCCTTCCGCGGCGTTGCGCCGGGGTTGCAATCAGTCCCGGTCGATCTTCATCGCCAATTGTTCAAACGTAAACCCCGCGAAGGTTTCCAGCCGCATCGTGGCGGCCGAAAGCGACGCACCGCCCCCGACGCCCACCGAACGCATGCCCGCACGCGAAGCAGCCTCGATACCCGCGGCGGCGTCCTCGAAGACCACGCACACGGAAGGCGCGGCGTCCACGGCGGCGGCACCCTTCAGGAAAACCTCGGGATCGGGTTTGGCCCGCGAAACCTCGTTGCCGTCGACCACGGCGTCGAACAGCGGCCGAAGGCCGCACCGGTCGAGGATCGTCCCCGCGTTCTTCGACGCCGAGCCGAGCACCGTCCGCACGCCGCGGCTGCGCACGTCGTGCAAAAACGCCGCCACGCCCGGAAGCACCTCGGCGGGTGTCATTTGCGAAACAAAACGCAGGTAACGCGCATTCTTTTCGGCGGCGAGACGCTCCCTCTCGGCGGCGGAAAAACGCCCCTCAAGTCCTCCGGCGCGCAGGACGATCTCCAGCGACGCCATGCGGCTCACACCCTTGGTCGCTTCGCCCTGCACGGGCGTGAATTCAAAGCCCAGTTCACGAGCCAGCGCGGCCCACGCCAGATAGTGGTAGCGGGCCGTATCGACGACAACTCCGTCCAAATCGAATATGCAGCAGTCTATCATTTTTTGAATTTCGGATACCAAAGATACGATTTTTTTGCAAAAAAAACACGTATCCGGCAACGCATTACCTACATACTTGTAAAATATCACCTTCGAAAAGCGGCTGTTTTTCAGAATTAATTTATATCTTTGCGCACGTAATTACAATCAACGCCTTATTAAAAATGAAGCAACTCTGCCTTCTCATCGGGACAGCGGTCCTCGGCATACTGCTCGTTTCGTGCTCCGCACAGAAGCGCGTATGGTATCTGCAGGACGCCCAGCCCTTCACACCTGAACAAATCGCCGAAAACGGACAGATCCGCATCAAGCCGCTCGACCGGCTGACGATCGTCGTCAACAGCAAGGACCCCGAACTGGCAGTGCCGTTCAACTCGGCGACCTCCTACAATTCGCTCACGGGAACCAACATCTCCGGCGCGGCAAACTCGCAGGCGCTCCAGATGCGCACCGTCGACGAGAACGGCATGCTCGAAATGCCCGTGATCGGCAAGATCGAATGCAAGGGCAAGACCCGCAGCGAACTGGCCCAGGCCATCGCCGAAAAGATCATCGACGGCGGATACATCAACGACCCAACGGTCAACGTACAGTTCGCCGACATGAAGATTTCGGTCATCGGCGAAGTGGCCCGCCCCGGATTCTACGATGTCACGCGCGACAAGGTTTCGATTTTCGACGCTCTGGCGATGGCCGGCGACATGACCGTATACGGCGTGCGTTCGGAGGTGGCCGTGACGCGCGAGGTGGACGGCGTGCGCACGATCGAATACCTCGACCTCACATCGACCGACATCTTCAACTCCCCGGCTTTCTACCTCCAGCAGAACGACGTGGTATACGTGAAACCCAACAAGTACAAGGCGCAGACGGGCGAGATCAGCCAGAACCGCAATTTCTACCTTTCGCTGGTGGGAACGGCGATTTCGGTGGCGACACTCATCGTAACCCTCACCAAATAGCAAGGCTCCATGGCAGAACAACAGATCAATTCACAGATACAGACCAACAACGAAGAACTGACGAACACGATCACCCTGCACGACATCATCCGCATGGTGATCGCCAACTGGTATTGGTTCGTGCTTTCGACCGTATGCTGTCTCTGCGCGGCCTACTACTATCTGGCCAGCACCCCGAAGATTTACAGCCGCACGGCGACCATTCTGGTCAAGGACAGCCGCAAGGGCGGAGACGTGGATCTCACGGCATTCAGCGATCTGGCGGGATTCCAGAACCGCCGCAACGTCGACAACGAAGTATTCATCCTCCAGTCGCGGCGTCTGATGACCAACGTGGTCAAGCAGCTCAACCTGACGGTCAACTATTCGGTGAGCGACGGGCTCCGCCGGCGCGACCTCTACGGCCAGGCCCCGATCGACGTGAAGTTCATCAACGACAACGACAACCAGTCGCTCGCAATGGAGATCACGCCGATCGACGACGACAAAATCCGGTTGAGCGAATTCAAAGACCAGTTCGTCACCAAGCACGAGAGCCGCAGCGTCATCACGGCGGCTTACGGTGACACGATCCCGACTCCCGTGGGTCAGGTCGTGGTGCAGAAGTCGCTCTACATGGCCCCCGACTACATCGGGGTTCCGATCCGCGTGACCAAGAGTTCGCTGGGACGGACCACTAACGCCTACCGCGCAGCCGTGAAAAGCGACGTGGCCAACAAGCAGGCTTCGGTGGTGACCATCTCGATGAACAACACCGTCCCCCGGCGCGCCGAAGACGTGATCAACACGCTGATCGAGGCCTACAACGAAGACGCCATCGAGGACAAGCGTCGCGTGTCGGTCGCTACGGGCAAGTTCATCAAGGCCCGTCTGGACGTTATCGGACGCGAGCTGGGCGACGTGGACCGCAATATCGAGGACATCAAGAAGGACAACCGGATGGTGGACATCACCTCGGAGGCCGCGCGCAGCGTGTCGGAAAGTTCGCGCTACAAGACGGAAGGTCTTTCGCTCGAAAACCAGATCAACGTGGCGGAGTACATTCGCACCTACCTGAACGACCCGAAAAACGTCGGTGAACTGATTCCGGCGATGGCGGCCGCGGGAACCAACACGGCCATCGCCAAGCAAATCGAAGATTACAACTCGGCGATCCTGCGCCGCGAGAAACTGCTGGAGAACAGTTCGGAGCGCAGCCCCGTCATTCAGGACCTCGACAACCTGCTGGCCGCCGTGCGGCGTTCGATCATCTCGTCGCTCGACTCCAACATCTCGACGCTCGAAATCCAGCGCGACGCCATGCGCAAGGAGGAGACGCAGGCCAACATCCGCATCTCGACCATGCCTTCGCAGGAGAAGGTCATCCTGGGCATCACGCGCCAGCAGAAGATCAAGGAAGAACTGTTCCTCTACCTGCTGAACAAGCAGGAGGAGAACCAGCTCAACTACGCCGTGGCAGAGAGCAACTCACGGTCGATCGACTACGCCTACGGCAGCAACGCTCCCGTATCGCCCCGACCGATGATGATTCTGGGCATCGCCCTGATCGTGGGTCTGGCCATTCCCTTCGGCCTGCTCTACCTGATCGGCATGCTCGACACGACCATCCGCGGTCGCAAGGACATCGAGGACAACGTCAACGCCCCGTTCCTGGGCGACATTCCCTACCACGAGGGCGGCGGCAAGGCCGGGATCGTGGTGCGCGAAACGGGCCGCGACGCCCTGTCGGAGGCTTTCCGCATTCTGCGCTCGAACATGACGTTTATGAGCGTCTCGGCCGGAACCGACATCCGCACCATTCTCTTCACCTCGTCGGACCCGCACGCAGGCAAGACCTTCGTGGCGACGAACCTGGCCATGACCCTCGCCATGGCCGGCAAGCGCGTGCTGCTGATCGACCTCGACCTGCGCCGCCATGCCCTGTCGTCCCAGCTGGGCCACAGCAACAGCAAAACCGGCATCACGAGCTATCTCGCAGGAACGGTTTCCGATGTGGAGAGCTTGATCCAGAACTCCGGATTCCACCAGAATCTCGACGTGATTTACGCAGGAGTACAGCCGCCCAACCCGGCAGAGATGCTCCTTTCGGACAAACTCGACAAGCTCATCGCCGAAATGCGCGGCAGATACGATTATGTCTTCCTCGACAGTACGCCCGCCATGTCGGTGGCCGACGCAATTATCACCGACCGGCTTGCGGACCTCTGTATATACATCGTACGCGAGGGCGTGCTCGACCGGCGCCAGCTGCCCGACATCGAGCGGCTCTACCGCGAGAAGAAGCTCCACAACATGTGCATCGTTCTGAACAGCACCCGCGCCCGCCGTCACGGATATGGATACGGGTATGGCTACGGTTACGGTTATGGATACGGATATGGCTACGGAGACGATTACAAGGAAGTAAGCTACCGCAAACGCATCAAGCTCTTCTTCCGGTCGCTGGTACATAAAGTAAAACGGTAACGATGGCCATTCACGACGCAACAATAGCCATCGACTTCGACGGTACGGTCGTAACGCATGCCTACCCGGAGATCGGTGAGGATGCGGGGGCGGCGCCCGTGCTGAAAGAGCTGACGGACAACGGTTGCCGACTGATCCTCTACTCGATGCGGCACGGAAAACTGCTGGACCGCGCGGTGGAATGGTTCCGCGTCCGGGGCATTCCGCTCTACGCCGTGAACGAAAACCCGTCGCAGAAGCGCTGGACCTCGTCGCCGAAGATTCATGCAGACCTTTACATCGACGACTGCAATCTGGGATGTCCGCTGCGGTTCATCGACGGAGAGAAACATCCCGTGGCCGATTGGGCCAAGATCCGCGAGCAGCTCGTCCGGGAAGGTTTTCTGGACTGACGCGCAGAAAGTCGGGGGGGGGCTGACGAAGGCCCAAACCGGATAATAAAAAAGCGAGACTTTTCAAAGTCTCGCTTTTTTTGCAGGCAGGCTGGCTGGAGCGGCAGAGCAGGCTGGAGCAGGCGGCGGGCAGCAGGCAGAGCAGGCAGAGCAGGCAGAGCAGGCGGCGGGCAGGCTGGCTGGCTGGAGCGGCAGAGCAGGCAGAGCAGGCAGAGCGGCTGGAGCGGCTGGAGCGACGGGCAGAAGTATACAGGCGGTGGCAAAAACAGGCAGAGGTAGGCCTATAATGACAGAGATAATAGGAGCTGGCAAGTTCCGGGCATCGTGAAGAACGGGACGGATGGGTAGCACTCAAGTGCGTCCCATTCGTCCCGTTCGGGAGAATTACGGAAATGACTGCATCTAAAGCAGAAGCAGGTTTTTGATTATCGCGGAGCAGATTTTGCCATAACGCAGTTCGGCCCGGACGGGACATACCGAAGTATTTCCCGTTCGGGCCGGACAAGGCAGGGCGAAAGATGCCCGTGAGAATCGAAAACTACGCCCAGAGATTCCGGGGATATTTACCCTCGGCAATCATCTTCTCGATGGCGGCCATCAGCGCGGGTTTGTCCTCCTTGTAGGTGACGCCGTGCCACTGGGCGGCCGAACGCAGCACGCGGAGCGTAGCCGTGCCGTCGCCGATCAGCTTGTTGACCATCGTCGGGATGTAGAACTCCGACTTGATATTGTCCTTGTTGGCCTCGAACCAGACTTTGAAGTACTCCTTCGAGTAGGTGAAGAAGTCGGGCGTGAAGCCGAAGAGGTTCATCGAAACGGGAGTGTCCTCGGAGAGAGGCTCGTCGGCGCCGTTGTCGTGGAAGACGATCCGGCCGTCGGGCATCCGCTCGATCTGCGTCCGCTCGACCATCGACGTGAGGTCGCCTTTCGGATCGACGCCGCAGACGCCGCGCGAGACCGTACCGTTCTCCGAAAGCGTCTTGTTCAGGTCGTAAGCGACCATGCAGTAGCTGTTGCGGCTCTCGCCGAGCTGCGCCAGGTAGTCCCCGATGGTCTTATAGGCCTCGGCGCCGTAGAAATCGTCGGCGTTGATCACGGCGAAGGGTTCGTGAACCGCATCGGCTGCCATCATCACGGCGTGGTTCGTACCCCACGGCTTGACACGGCCTTCGGGAACGGCAAGACCTTCGGGCAGGTAGTCGAGTTCCTGGAAAACGAAATCCACGGCGATGCGTCCGCCGAAACGGTCGGCCGAGAAGACCTCGCGGAACTCCTTCTCGAAGGAGTGGCGGATGACGAAGACGACCTTGCCGAAACCGGCGCGGATGGCGTCGTAGACCGAATAGTCGATGATGGCCTCGTTGTTGGGACCAACACCGTCCATCTGTTTGAGCGACCCGTAGCGGGAGCCCATGCCCGCGGCGAGTACCAGTAATGTGGGTTTTACCATGTTATTTTATCTGTTTATGACATTGGTTCAAAACATCCACAAAGGTAAAAAATTAAGCGCGCCCCGCAAAGGATTTATGCAAATTTGCCTATCTTTGTAGGGTTAACAAAGAGAAATCGTACCCGGAGAGATGAAATTTCTGAAAACCATACGGGCATGGTGGCGCGGCCTGTTCCGCAAACGCCGGTTCAACATGCTCAACGCCACGGACAACACCGAGGAGTGGCACATGCACCTCTCGCCGGCGAGTATCCTCGCGGGACTGGTGGCGTTCATGCTGATGCTCTTCATCCTCACGCTGTCGCTGGTGGCGTACTCCCCCATCCTGGAATTCCTGCCCGGATACCGCACCGAGGCCGACCGTTCGCGCGAAAGCCTCGTGCAGAACATCATCCGGCTCGACTCGATGGAGCGCATGATGAACGACATGCTGACCTACAACGAGAACATAGCCCTGATCATGGAGGGACGCACGCCCGTGGCGCGCGTGCTCGCCTCGTCGGACTCGTCGCGCATCAGCAAGGTGCTGGTGATGCCCTCGCACGAAGACTCGCTCCTGCGGGCCCAGATGGAGGGCGACGGCGAATACGCCATCGCCGGACAGGGCGGCTCGCGGCGCAAGGTGCGCGAGGCCATCGAGCTGGCGACGCCCGTCGAGGGAATCATAACCGGAAAATTCGACATCCGGCAGGGAAATTTCGGTGTGAAGATCGCCGCGACCGCCGCCGACCGCATCACGGCCATCGACAACGGCACGGTGGTTCAGAGCCTCTGGACCCCGGAGACGGGTTACATCGTGGTCCTGCAACACGCCGGGAACCTGATCTCGGTCTACAAGAACCTCTCGCAGTCGCTCGTAACGACCGGCCAGACCATCCGTTCGGGCGAACTGATCGGCTACAACGCCGAAGTGCAGGACGGAGAGGTCCGGCTCTTCGAATTCGAACTCTGGAACAACGGCAAACCCGTGGACCCCGAGGGGTACATCGTCTTCTGACAAACGCATGAAACAAAGACTCGCAATACTGGGTTCGACCGGCTCGATCGGCGTGCAGACGCTCGACATCGCCCGCGAAAACCCCGGCCGCTTCGAGGTCCGCGTCCTCACGGCCAACCGCAACTGGGAACGACTGGCCCGGCAGGCCCGGGAATTCGACGCCGACGCGGCGGTGATCGCCGACAAACAGCACTACGCGCAGCTGCGCGACGCACTCGCGGGAACCGACACCAAAGTATATGCCGGAGAGGAGGCCGTGGCGCAGGTCGCGGCCGGAGGCGGCACGGACGTGGTGGTGAACGCCCTGGTGGGCTACGCCGGACTCGCTCCCACGGTGGCGGCCATCGAGGCGGGCAAGAAGCTCGCGCTGGCCAACAAGGAGTCGCTCGTGGTGGGCGGCGCCTGCGTGATGCCGCTGGCCCGGAAGCGGAAAGCCCCGGTGATTCCGATCGACTCGGAACATTCGGCCATCTTCCAGTGTCTCGTGGGCGAGCGCGCCCCGGTCAGAAGGCTGATCGTCACGTGCAGCGGCGGCGCATTCCGCGACTTCCGGGCCGAAGAGCTGGCGAACGTCACGGTGGAGCAGGCCCTGCGCCACCCCCAGTGGGACATGGGCGCGAAGATCACGATCGACTCGTCGACGCTCGTGAACAAGGGTTTCGAGGTGATCGAGGCCCACTGGCTGTTCGGAACCCCGGCGGAACGGATTTCGGTGTTGCTCCACCCGCAGTCGATCATCCATTCGATGGTCGAATTCGAGGACGGCGCGATCAAGGCCCAGCTCGGAACGCCCGACATGCGCCTGCCGATCAGCTTCGCGCTGCTGTACCCCGACCGGGCGAACCGTCCCGGCGAGCGGTTCAACTTCCTGAACCATCCGCAGCTGACCTTCGCCGAAGTGGACCGCGCGAAATACCCGGCGCTCGACATCGCCTACGACTGTCTGCGGCGCGGCGGCACGGCGGCCTGCACGATGAACGGCGCCAACGAGGTGGCCGTGGCGGCGTTCCTCGCCCGCAAATGCGCATGGCTCGACATCGTGCGCGCCATCCGCTACGCGCTGGAGCACGCCGCATTCGTCCCCTCGCCCACCCTGGCCGATTACGCCGAGGCGAACGCCGAAGCCCGCGCGCTGGCGGCGGAGTTCCTACAATTAAAAAATTAAAAATTAAAGCTTGTGGACATTCTTGTAAAAATCATTCAGTTCTTCCTCTGTTTCACCATCCTGATAGGCATTCACGAGATGGGTCACTTCATCATGGCGCGGGTGTTCAAAATCCGCGTCGAGAAATTCTACATCTTCTTCGACCCGTGGTTCTCGCTGTTCAAATTCAAACGCGGAAACACCGAGTACGGTCTGGGATGGCTGCCGCTGGGCGGATATGTCAAGATCGCCGGCATGATCGACGAGTCGATGGACACGGAACAGATGAAACAGCCCGTCAAACAGGACGAGTTCCGCGCCAAACCCGCCTGGCAGCGTTTTCTGGTGATGATCGCCGGCGTGGTGATGAACGTCGTGCTGGCCGTGGCCATCTACATCGGCATCTGCTACACGTGGGGCGACACCTATTTCTCGAACGCCGACGCCAAGTGGGGCTACAACTTCAACGAGGCCGGGCACAAACTCGGATTCCACGACGGAGACCGGCTGGTGAGCATCGACGGCGAAGAGGCGGACGACATCAACAAGGTCGTAAACTCGCTGATCATCACCGAAAGCGACCGCAGCGTCGTGGTCGAACGCAACGGACGGCAGGTGGAACTGATCCTCCCGCTCGACGAGCTGATCTCGATGCGCCAGCAGAAGGGATACGAAAATTTTCTCCTGCCCCGCATCCCCTTTCTGATCGACAGCGTCGTAAACCCGACCGTCGCACAGTTGCGGAAGGGAGACGAGATCGTAGCCATCGACAACGTTTCGGGTCTCGACTTTGCGGGCTACGGCCAATACCTGAAGGCGCACGCCGGAGATTCGGTGCTGCTGACAGTCCTGCGGGAAGGGGACATGCTCTTTGAATTCAAAGCGCCCGTCTCGGAGAACGGCACGCTCGGAGTCATCCGCAAGGGCCTCGCGCTGCGCACGCAGAAATATACGTTCCTGGAGGCGATTCCGGCCGGTATTCAAAGGACGGGCAAGGTGATCTCCTCCTACTGGGACCAGCTGAAGATGATCGTGCAGCCCAAAACCAAGATGTACGAGGAGCTGGGCGGATTCATCTCCATCGGCAGCATCTTCCCCTCCACGTGGGACTGGCAGGACTTCTGGATGAAGACCGCCTTCCTGTCGATCATCCTCGCGGTGATGAACATTCTGCCGATCCCGGGACTCGACGGCGGGCACGCGATCTTCACTTTCTGGGAGATGATCTCGGGCCGCAAGGTGAGCGACAAGGTGCTCGAAGCGGCGCAGTATGTCGGACTGATCATCATTCTGTTCCTGCTGCTCTACGCCAACGGCAACGACATTTACCGGTTCTTTATCAAATAAATGCGGAGCCGATGACAAACCGAACTGCGGAAAAAACGGAAGCCTGCGCCGCGGCGCTGCGGAGACACCGTTTCGAGGCCGAGGTGGTGAAGGACGCCGAAGCGGCCTTCGCCCTGATGAAGGCCGTCGTGGAGGCCGAAAACCCGCAACTCGTGTCGTTCGGCGACTCCATGACGATGCGCGGAACGGGCATCGTCGAGTGGCTGCGGAGCAACGGGCGGCTGACGCTGCTCGACGGGTTCGACGCCTCGAAGCCCTACGAGGAGCGGCTGGAAATCCGCCGCCGCGCGCTGTTGTCGGACCTTTTCATCACGGGCGTGAACGCCGTGACGGAGCAGGGAACACTGCACTGGCTGGACAAGGTGGGCAACCGCATCGCACCGGTGGCATTCGGTCCCCGAAAGGTGATCATCGTGGCCGGACGCAACAAGATCGTGGCCGACCGCGACGAGGCCGAGGAGCGCATCCGCCGGATCGCCGCCCCGCAGAACGTCGCGCGACACCCCGGATTCCGCACCCCTTGCGCCAAAACGGGCGTCTGCGCGGACTGCAACTCGCAGGACCGCATCTGCAACACCCGGATGGAAATGCTGCGATGCTGGCCCGACAAACGGGTGTTGGTAATACTGATCGACGAAGATTCCGGATTATGATGAAACAACTGAAATACGGCACGGCCTGCCTGCTGTTGCTGGCAGCCGCCTGCGGAGACGATTCCGACGCATTTTACACGGCGGTTTATCCCGTCGTGCGCGTCGAGGCCGAAATCACCCTCCCGGCCCCCGAACCGGGCCCCACCGATCCCACCGACCCCACTGATCCCACCGATCCAACAGATCCCACGAACCCCACCGATCCCACGGAACCGGAGACGAAGGCAGGGGAAAACGAAACGGACCCCGTGGTCGAACGGATCAGGGAGGAGATCGAAGCGGCGGCTCCCGTGAAGGCGGGCGGAAGCTACGTGCTGGAATTCACCAAATACAACGGCGGGCGCCTCCGGATCAGACAGACGGCGGAGGCGGACCGGGTGCGGGGCGTCTTCTTCAAGGACCCGGGCGCAACCGACATCCTCGTCTACTGTCCGGAACCGGCGATGAAGTACACCTGCGTCGTCTCGGCCTACAAGGCCGAGGACGGCACGAGCAAGACCCTCCTGACGGTCGACCTGACCGAAGAGTACCAAGCTCTCTACCCCGAGGCCGGAATCACGAAGGCCGTGCGCCGGGAGTACACCTCGGCAAACGCAAAATAGGAGGACGTATGGCAAAGGTCAAAAAGGCATTTTTCTGCAAAAACTGCGGGTTCGAAGCCCCGAAATGGCTGGGACGCTGCCCCTCGTGCGGCGAATGGAACACGTTCGCCGAGGAGATCATCGCCCGCGAGAGCGGTTCGGTCCCGGCGGTCGCGGCGGGTCCCCTGCCCGCGGCGAAGCCTCAGCGCGTGAGGGACATCCGCGAAAGCGAGCACGTCCGCCTCGATCTGGGAAACGCCGAGGTAAACCGCGTGTTGGGCGGCGGGATGGTCCCGGGGTCGCTGGTCCTCGTGGGCGGCGAGCCGGGAATCGGCAAATCGACCCTCTCGCTGCAAATCGCGCTGGCGGCGAACGGACTGAAAACCCTCTACGTCTCGGGCGAGGAGTCGGCCGAGCAGATCAAGATGCGCGCCGCGCGCATCGGCATCGGCAACGACGAGTGCCTGATCTATCCCGAAACGCTGCTGGAAAACATCGTGGCGCAAATCGCCGAGCACCGGCCCGACCTGGTGGTGATCGACTCGATACAGACGATTTACACCGACCTCCTGGACTCGTCGGCGGGAAGCGTGTCGCAGATCCGCGAATGCGCGGCGACGCTTCTCAAATACGCCAAATCGACCGGAACGTCGATCTTCATCATCGGCCACATCACCAAGGACGGCTCGATAGCCGGTCCCAAGATACTCGAACACATCGTCGACGTGGTGTTGCAGTTCGAGGGCGACAGCAACAACATCTACCGCATCCTGCGGGGCATCAAGAACCGGTTCGGAGCGACGTTCGAAATCGGGGTCTTCGAGATGCTCGACGCCGGACTGCGGGGGGTTGACAATCCGTCGGAAATCCTGCTGACGCACTATGAGGAGCCGTTGAGCGGCATCGCCGTGGGGGCGTCGGCCGACGGCGTGAGGCCCTACCTGATCGAGGTGCAGGCGCTGGTGAGCGGTGCGGCGTACGGCACGCCCCAGCGTTCGACGACCGGATACGACGCACGGCGCATGAACATGCTGCTGGCCGTGCTGGAGAAGCGCGTGGGGATGAAGATGTTCCAGAAAGACGTTTTCCTGAATTTCGCGGGCGGATTCAAGGTCGCGGACCCGGGGCTGGACCTCGCGGTCGTGGCGGCGGTGATCTCGTCCTACTACGACCGTCCCGTGGCCGAGGGGGTCTGCTGCGCCGGCGAAATAGGCCTGTCGGGCGAAGTGCGCCCCGCGCCCCGCACCGAACAGCGCATCAGCGAGGCCGCAAGGCTCGGATTCAGGCGCATCATCGTGTCGGGCTATCTGGCCAAAGGCGGCAAGCGTCCCAAAGGCATCGAGGTAGTCCCGATAAACAGCGTCGACCAGCTCCCGAAGGCGCTTTTCACAGAATAGGCCGACATCAAAAACAACAGATAAGGAAAGGAGCGGCTTCTGGCAGTCGCGGCCGGAAGATTTTCGATTCGCCTCGGGTGAATCGGCAGGCCGCAGCTCCGCCCTGCGGAGGCCTGCTCGTAACTGTCCTTCGAGCGGACCACCGCGAGCTGCCGCCTGAAAACGCGACAGAAGTTCCGGAAAGCGAATCTTCCGACCTCGCGTGGGCTTCCGGCCGGATTGCCGCCGGTATGGAATGGATTTTGCTTTTTCCCCGGTAAAAGGGAAGAAAATGCAAAAGAGAATAGTCGTACTGGGCGGCGTGGGATTCATCGGCTCCCACCTGTGCCTGCGTCTGTTGAACGACGGGCACGAAGTCTTCTGCGTGGACATACGCGACACCGCCGATTCGCCGCTGCTGCGCGACATGCCGCCGCACCCGGAATTCCGGTACGTCCGCCACAACATCGTCAACGCATTCGGCATCCGCTGCGACGAGATTTACAACCTCGCGGCGCCCTCGCGCGTGCGCTACAACAAGGCCCTGCCCGTCGAGTCGCTCAAGGTCAGCATACTGGGGTCGATAAACGCCCTCGACACGGCCCGTTCGGAGCACGCACGCATCCTCTACGCATCCACCGGAGACATCTACGGCACGGGATACCGCGACACCTCGGTCGAGGCGGCGGACGGTTGTCCGACACACCGCACCCTCGCCGAAGGCAAACGGGCCGGGGAGGCCCTGCACCGCGCCTACCAGTATGAATTCGGGGTCGACGCACGCATCGCGCGCATCTTCAACACCTACGGCAGCGGCGCCGACCTGATGGACCAGCGCGTGGTGATGAAGATGATCGTGGCGGCGTTGCAGAACCGCGACATTCCGATCAACGGCAGCGGCGAGCAGCTGCGGACCTTCTGCTGGGTGGAAGACGTGGTCGACGGACTGGTGCGGCTGATGGAGGCCCCGCCGGCCGAGACGACGCGCACGGCCAATTTCGGCAGCAGTCACGAGGTGACGATCCGCTCGCTGGCCGAGAAGATCATCGCCCTGACGGGCAGCAGCTCGCACATCGTCCACGCCGAAGCGCGCATCGACGACATACGCCGCCGCACGCCCGACATCTCGGCGACACGGCGCGAACTGGACTGGGCGCCCCGCACACCGCTCATCGAAGGCCTGCGGCGCACGATCAGCTACGTCGAAAAGGAACTTGCGGAGAAGAACTATGCGGGAATATCGTGGGTGGAAATAAACTGATCGGAAGATATGACCATGACGGACTTTGACAAGATCATCTGGCGGGACGCGCTGACGTTCGTAGACTTCTTCGCCACCTGGTGCGGGCCGTGCCGGATGATGATGCCGGCCATAGACAAGTTTCGGGAGCGGATGAACGGCCGCGTCGACGTCTACAAAGCGGACATCGACGACCCCTCGATGCGTGAAATCATACGGCGCTACAACATCATGTCGGTCCCGACACTGATGTTTTTCTGCCGCGGAGAGGTATTGTGGCGCGAGAGCGGCCGCGTGGGGTACGAACACCTGATCAACGTGCTGAACGAACTCGAAAAGCGCGAACAGGTGATGCAGCCCTAAACCTCCAGTCGCCAGGCCAGCTCCTCGTGGACGCAGGCTTCGGCAGGGAGCTGACCCAGAGAGCCGGCCGCGCGGAGAACCGCCTGCCGGTTCTCTTCGTTTCGCGTCCCGAGGGCCGTGAACAGCGCCACGGCGCCATGAGCCAGCAGGTGCGCTTCCGGGATGCTGGCCGCAGCGGTCCCGTGCACGACGGCCGCAGCCGGAACGGCCCACGCCGGAGAAGGATGCGGAACGCGGGCCGCGGCCATCAGGGCCGCATACTGCCGCAGCCACCCGGCATCGGGCGCAATCCACGCCGCGAACAGTTCGGGGAACGCCCCGATGCGGCTCAACAGCGCGAAGGCGGCCTCCGCGGCGATTTCAGAATTGAGAAGCCCGTCGCCCCAGAAGGCGAACTCCCCGGGCGTAAGGCGCGCCGGATCGGCGATGTGCAGCGCGGCAAGGCGCAGGCAGCGGACATCCTGCCGCCAGAGGTATTTGGCGAAATCGTGATCGGCGGCCTCGGCACGCGCCAGCGTGCGGAGCGTCGGCAGGCTCACGCCGTAGTTCAGGCCGCAGGGTGCGCCGTAGAAGCGCATCGAATCGGCAACGGCGCCGTTGCGCTCGCGGCGGAATGCCCCGAGCAGCGCCGCCATGCGGGAGGTGAAATCCATCGGAAGGTTATTTGCGGCGCGGCAGGGCGACGTTGATCGTACGACCGAATTCGAAAACAGGAAGCACGGCGCGGGCATACTCGCGGCCTCCCGAGACGACGATGCAGGTCGAGGGATCGGCCACGCGGCACGCCACGACCTGCGTCTCCTTCGGACCGGCCTCGAGGTCGCTCTTCGCAGCGCCCGAAGGTTCGATCTGCAACAGCACGATGTCGCCCGAAAGGTCCGTGTCGGGAAGCAGTCCGGCCGCAGGGCTGAAGCGGCAGACGATATACTGTTTCTTGTCGGCCTGCGGGCAGACCACGTAGCGGCGGGTCTCGGTCGAGACGATCCGCTTGCCGAGGAACAGCTCCAGATAGCTCTGCTCCAGACGGTCGATCTCCTCCAGCGCGGCCTTCAGGCCCTCGCCGAAGACGTTCTCGCCCGCTTCGCCCGTGACCAGCTCGATGCGGTGGTGGCGCAGCGAGAAGATTTGCGCGGCGGCGGTGCGCGCGGCGTCCTCCAGCGCGGGCGTCGTCATGTCGGTCTTGTCCGGCTGCAAGCGCGCGAACTTGTTTTCGGAGGCGGTGTGCGACAGCACGCGGGTCGAGGCCGGAGCCGGAGCCGCGGCATTGAGGTAGGTGTCGCCGTCGAGCAGGGCGATCTGCGCCCCGGTGACGCTCCACACGGTCTTGTCGGTGAGCGGAGCGCGCACCCCGAGGTATTTCTGCGCATAACGCGCATAGGGTCCGCTCAAGGTGACGTCGTGTTCGACGGTGACGTCGACGGCGAGGATCGTGCGCGGCTGGGCGACGGTAAGGCCGCCGGCGGTTTCGTTCGCGCCCTGAAGGGAGATGTATGGGTTCTGGGCCGAGACGCCGCCCGAAAGCAGCAGGGCAAATGCCAAAAGTCTGAATTTCATGGTCCGAAAATTTTATTGCGGTTTCACAAATGTAGCTTATTTTCGCGTGCCGTCAAAATTTCAGGTAAAAATCACGGGTCAGGGCGCGGTATTCGGGGGTGTAGCACTCGTGTTCGCCCGTGCCGACGATCAGTTCCGAGGTTTCGGGCACGGGCGCGACACCCTCCGCGCGGACGAACTCCATCAGCGCCCGTTTGGCCGGGCGGCGGTTCGGCACCCTGGACACCGTGGCGACCCACGACAATATCGAGAAAATTTA
>OGXR01000960.1_pt1 | contig 22752 bp, 29 predicted proteins | sample 1576331 | NCBI WGS metagenome assembly OGXR01 (sample SAMEA3541473, study PRJEB24748) | human gut metagenome | biome: human gut; feature: human-associated habitat; material: faeces | place: China | collected 2012 | reverse complement strand
TTCTCTTACAAATCAAATTATTAAGTTAAATTGTCATTTATCTTTTCATTCGACTTTTTTTTTATTTTTAAGCAACTTTTTTGAAAGTATCGTCTTTTGCATCTCCAAATACTTCAGATATAGTTGAATATACAGCACTTAATTTTTGTTCATTAAGGTCATTCATTTCTTTCATTTTTTTGTTATATTCTTCTTTTAACTTTTCTATTTCAAGTGCATGTTCTTGTTTTAATTCAGCAATTGTTTTTTTAGATGCTTCCATATCTGCTGATTTTGATCTTTTTAATTCTTCAACTGTACTTTCTAGAGATGAGATAGTTCCTACATAAGTTCCTTTAATGGTATCATTTTCTTGAGTCAATTTTCCATTGGCTTGTGTTGCAGCACTTAGTTTTTCTGTTAAGTCTCTAACAACTATCTTATATCTTTCTACTTCTTCTCTATAGCTTGCATATCTACCATTAGCATCTTCTATTTTTGCTTTTAAACTTGCATTTTCTGCTTTTATTTCTTTTAATTCATTTGCAGCTCTTTGTGCTTTTGCAATTACATTTGTTAATGATAAATCTGATTTTTGTTCTTCTTCTACTTTAGCAACTGGTATAGATACTTGAATCTCTGGTTCAACTTTTTGAACTGTAGTTTGTTCTCCTATTTCAGCTGGTTCTTTAACAAAATCTAAACTTGGATTTTCAACTTGTGTTACAGTTGGTTCTTTATATTCATCTTTATTAGTGAAAAAATCTGGAACTACTGGAGCACTATTATTAACAGCTTCTGCTTCTAAATTGTTAGTTGTTTCTTGATTTAAATTACCAATTGGATTAAACTCTGGAACTACACTAGCAGATGGTTCTTCGTATGAGACTTCATTATTAGTTACTGCATTTAATGAAGTAAGCATATCTTCTGGAAGTTTGTCCCAAGTATCAGGAATTTCAGTTACATTACTTGGTTCAGCTACTTGTGCTATAGTTTCTTGTTTCTCACTTGGAACAATACTAAATAATGTATTGAATTTTCTTATTGTTTTTTCTACAAGTGGTTTTGTGTATAACACAACATTTCTAGCATGAGTTTCTGCTTTACCTTGTTTAACTAAGTAATTAACTTTATTACCTAGTTCTATAACTTTATCAGTATCTTCATATATTGAATTACTCATAATAGGTACAGTTTCTTCTTTAGCCAAAACTGGATTAACTTGTTCTACTTCTATTTCAGGATTTACAGTTCTTGAAACATCAACTTTAGAAAAAACTCTTTTAAGTTTTTCTTTTACACTCTCTCTTACTCTTACTGCATTATGCATGGCAACCATACCAGTTTTATTAAATGGTATAATTCCTAAATTTGCATATGAATAATCTAATACTGATGCATCCATATTATTACCTCCTAATGTTTTTATTCTTCACTCTTTGCAATATCTTTCATAACTTCTTTAACTGATGCCCATTCCTCATCTGAAGATATAGCACCTAAAGAATACATATTATCTTTTTCTATTAATTCAGAAGCATATATTTTAACCATTTCATTTTCATCAACTTCATTTAATGTGTATAAAATATAATTTTTATTAAATTTTTTTATTGTAAAAGCCGACAATATTTCTGCTTCTTTTTCGTTTCCTGACTCATCTATTACAACGATAGTTCTTTTTTTGTTGTCCATATTTTCACCTCTATTTTATTCTTATCATTAATATACAAAGTTATTATAGCATAAAACAATTATTTTTGTACACCCTTTTTTAAAATAAAATGTTTACAATTATATGCACAATTATTTTTTATATAATCATCAACTTTTTCTATATTGTTTATATCTTTACAATTCTTGTTTTTTGAATCATAAAAACCTTTTAATCTTAATTTTCCATATGCCCAATCACCTACAATATAGTCAAAGTTTTCAAAATATTCTGTATATTTGTTATTCATTTCTTCTAAATCAAATCCATCTCTTACGTTTTTTATTAATTCATATTTTATATTATTTAATACTATTCCCATTATAATTACCTCTTCATTTAGTATATCATATTTTTTATTTTTTTAGTTATTTTCTTCTATTGGAATTGAAAAAATATTAGATTGTTTGCTTAGTGTGCCTCCATAATACTTTGGAACACTACCTTGTATTACTTTTAAAGCAACTGGTATATCAGATGTTACTGTAACTCTTTTTGATATGAAAGGAACATTTATTTGTTCAGTTACTGATATTCTTATATATATTTCTACTAGAGCATTGTTTATTCCATATTCTTTAATATTTGTCTTAACGTTACTTTCAACACTACCAATAATATTTAATTTTATTGGTATTTTGGGTCCTAAATTAGATAGAAAACCACTATTTGTTATAGTTCCTAATGGTATTTCATATATAATCCCATTTTTTAATTTATCTTTATCGTTACTTATTAAGATATCTGGTAATTCTATAAAATCTATGTTTCCTTCTTCTATTGCTTTTAAATTTATCAATACAACGTTAGTTGTTGTATTTAGTACTTTATTAACTATTGCAGGATTAAAATCTATTGTGGCTATTTCTCCATTATCATTTTTAATTATATTAAACATTTCATCTATATTCATACCATTTGCAAGTTGTTTATTTACTGCTCTATTTATTACAATAGATGATAATTTTTTTGTTTCAAGTTCAGCATAATTCATAAGTATAGGAGATACTCTTATACTTATTATTTTTAATACTATAATTGTAATTATTACGCACAATAATAATGTTGCTATAAATATATTTTTTTTCATATTAAATAATATGAAAAAATGGTTAATATAACCACTTTTTATTTAAAAAACTTATACCAAACAAAGAAACCAATTGCAATTAGCAATGTAACTACTATTATTATTACAAAAACTTTGCTGTTTTTTTTCTTTGGAATATCTTCATCATCTCCAAAATCATCTTCATCAAATTTAGTTATGCTTGTATAAAAAGCTTTGTCATCTTCTTCTTTTTTCTCTTCTTTATTTGATTCATCGCTTCTTAAGTTTGCAAATAAGTCTGTCGCTTCATTAATTGGTTTTGTTTTTGCTATTGTATTTAATAAACTTTTAATGTTTTTTTCTTGTGTTAAGAAATCTGTACACATTTCTTCTTCATCTTCTTTTGCTTCAAAATCAAGTGATTTTAAAATATTGTAGTTTGTATCACTTATTTTTCTTACTCTAGGTGATTCTTCATAATTTCTACCACTTCGTTTTTTTTCAAGTATTTGATTTATATCATAATTTTTGTCATCTATTTCATCGAAATCATAATTTATATTGTTTCTTTTATAAGAATCAATGTCTATAGGATTAACTAAGTTTTCGTATTTTCTTTCTTTTCTTCTAGTTTCTCTATTGTTTACCATTGCTTTTATTTTAGATATATCTATTTCATCTATATTATCTAATACAGTAACATTACTGCTTAGAGTTTGTTTTTCTCTATATAATTGTTCATATAATGAATCGTTTTTAGATGTTCTTTCTAAAAGTTCTTCATTATTATGATACTTATCCATCCTAGTTCTCATGTAATCACCTACTATGTATATAATATATCATAAATTGTATTTTTTTTAAATATATTGTTTAATTTTAATAGTTATAATGTTATAATGCGAGAGGAGGTAATTATGTTTAAAGTTGATAAAGATAAATGCATTGGTTGTGGAGCATGTGTTGGTGTATGTGATACTGTATTTGATTTTGACGATGATAATCTTGCTTTCGTTAAAAATCAACCATCTGTTGATGATATGGAACTTGCTACAACTGCTTTAGAAAATTGTCCAACAAATGCAATTTCAAAAGAAGAAAATTAAAAGAACTATTTTAACAAATTAAATAGCTCTTTTTTTTCTTTTGGGTTTATTTTTCTGTATTCTCCACTTTTTAAATTTCCAAGAGAAAGAAATGCAACTCTTTCTCTTTTTAATTTAAGAACTTTTAAGTTTACAGCACTAAACAACCTTTTTACTTCATGGTTTTTACCTTCTACTATGATAATTTCTACTATTGAAGTTTTATTTTTTTTATCAGTTTTTCTTAACTTTACTCTTTTTGGAATACATTTTATATTATCTAAAATTATTCCATTTTTAATAGTTCTTATTTCTTCTCCTGTAATAATTCCATCTATTTTTGCAATATATACTTTTTCTATTTCATTTGATGGATGCATTATTAGGTTTGCAAGTTCTCCATCATTAGTAACAATAAGAAGTCCTGTTGTATCATAATCTAATCTACCTACTGGAAATAATCTTTTATTAGAATCAAAATAATCTGTTACTACTTTTCTTCCTTTATCATCTTTTGTACTTGTTATTACACCTCTTGGTTTGTTAAATATATAGTATTCTTTTTCTTCTTTTTCTATTTTTTTGCCTTCTACTAATATATCATCATTGTAGTTTGCTTTTGTTCCAAGTTCTGTAACTATTTTTCCATTAACCATTACTTTGCCATTTTTTATTAATTCTTCTGCTTTTCTTCTACTTGTATATCCGCTCTCGCTTATTATTTTTTGTAATCTTTCCATAATATCCCTCGAAATTAATTATAACATGTATTAATGTTTTGTGATAGTTCTAAATGTTTCATAGTTTGCTTTATTTACATTGTTAGTATAGTATAGTTATCATTTTGGTATATAGATTATAAAATGATTTATAAGTTCATTGTTAAAGCAATCCTTTATCAATAACTAATATTTCTTCTAGTAGTACTAAATATCTTCACTATAATCAATTAGTGATGGATGGTTAATAATTAGAATAATATATTAACTATAATTATACTTGATATTATTCCTATTAAATCTACTAGGAGTCCTGCAAAGAGTGAATATTTTATTTTTTTTATTCCTATAGTACCAAAGTAAAGAGATAGAATATATAAAGTTGTATCTGTACATCCTTGTATTGTTGATGCGAGATGTCCTAGGAAACTATCTACTCCATATCTAGAAAATACTTCCATCATTAAAGATAAGCTTGCGTTGCCTGATATGGGTCTTAATACTGCCATAGGAAATACTTCTTTTGGAAATTTTAATATATCTAGTATTGGACCAATAATTTTTAGAATGTAATCTATAAAACCACTTGCTATTAGTATTCTAGATGAGAATATTATTGCAAGTAAAGACGGGAATATATTTATGCCTATTTCTATTCCTTCTTTACATCCCTTAAGAAAAGAATCGTATATGTTATTTTTTTTCGATAAACCATATATTATTATTGCAAGAATTATTATTGGTAAAATATATTTGTTCATTTCATCACCTTATAGAATATTTTATCTAATATAATTGCTGATATTGTGGATATTAGGGTTGCTAATATTGTGGATGTGATTATTGATGTTGGATTTATGCTTTTATATAGCATTCTTATGGATATTACTGTAGTTGGTACGAGTGTTAAGCCACTTGTATTTAATAGAAGAAATGTGATCATACTATGTGATGCGGTATCTTTATTATCATTTAGTTCTTGAAGAGATTTCATTGCTTTTAATCCAAATGGTGTGGCTGCACTTCCAAGTCCTAAGATATTAGCAGCAATATTTGATGAAATATATCCTAAACTTTCATGATTTTTTGGTATATCTTTAAATATTTTTCCGAGTATTGGATATAGAATATTAGATATTTTATTTAATAATCCACTATCACTTGCAATTGTCATTATTCCAAGCCATAAAACTATAACAGGGAATATGCTTATAAATATATCTAAGCTCTTTTTTGCACTTGTTATAATTTCTTCGTTAACAGCACTAATATTACCACTTATAAATCCATATGTTATACCTACAAATATAAATGAAAACCATATTTTATTTATCATTTAAATAAATTTAGTATTCTTTTAAAAATACTTTCTTTCTTTTTTGTTTTTTCTTTTACTTTAACAAATATATCTTCTTCACTTACTTCTTTTTTGTCTAAATAAACAATTACTTTACCTACTATTTCATTATTCTTTGGTTTATATATTTTTTTTAGTTGGTATTTAACACTTATATTATTTATTTCATTATTTTTTAAAATATAATAAATATCATTTTTTATATACAATTCTTTATAATATTCATTTTCTACTTTGAAATCTTTTTTTTCTAAAATTAAATATTTTTTATAATTATTAAATCCATATTCGTATAATGTTTTATGAGTTGTAAAATCATTGGGATCGTTTAGTGTTACTACTATTAAATTTAAATTATCTTTTGTAGCACTTGTAACTAGCGTTCTTCTTGCTTTTTCAGTAAAACCGGTTTTTCCTCCTGTAGTATATTCATATGTAGATAGTAATTTGTTTTTGTTGTACCAATCATATGTTTTTAGATTTGTTTTTACTATATGCCTTTTTGTACCAACTATTTTTTTATATAAAGGAATACTATTAGCATATTTAGTAAGTAATGCCATATCTCTTGCTGTAGATATATTTTCGCATTTTTCATCTAATCCATGTGGGTTACAAAAATAAGTATTCGTCATTCCAATTTGACTTGCTTTTTTATTCATTGCACTTACAAAGTCCTCTATAGAACCAGATACATATACGGAAATGGCAATGGCAGCATCCCTGGCGTGAACAGAAAAGCAGCAAAAATTTGTTAAAATCAAATGTGTCATCTTTTGAATTTGACAAATTTAATTTAGCATGTAATATAACCTTTTGATCCGTTTCATCATCCTTAATTGACTCTACTCTTATATCTTCAAAAAATAATTGAGCAATTTCCAAAATCTTTTCATCATCATTTAAAACCATATCATTTATCTTCTTTTTAAAATCTTCATAATTTTTTTCACTAGATTGTTCATTTTGTTCTTCTTCTATCAGTTTTCTTTTATTTTCTTCTAATGAATTAATTTTGTTATCTAAATCATCTTTAAGAGAGTTGTATTCTTTTAGGTCTATTTCTTTTCTCATTCTCATCATTATAAGTTCTTTTTTTTCATTATTTGTTTTGAATAATTTTTCATCAATCAGTTTTATTTCTTTTTTATAATCTTTTTTTGTTCTAATATCACTAATCATATCATTTATTTCACTTATTAAATCATCTTGACAAACAAGTATCATATTCAATATCTTTTTGCATACTTCAACTAGTTCTTCATAATAAAGTACAGGAGAATTACACCCTTCAGTTTTTTTCTTGCCGTGTATTCTATAATTATTACAAGCCCAAAACTTTCTTCTTCTACTTCTATCTCCTTTACCAATTTGGTAAGTACCTCTTACAAATGTAGCACCATCAAAATAGCAATGCATCAAACCAGAAAATGGGAACTTATTATATTTATTATTTTTATTTATCTGATCGTGCTTTTTACTTCTAGCATCTAATATCTCATTTGCTTTATCCCATAATTCTTCTGAAACTATTGGAGGACAAGTTTCATTATCCTTATAGACAATCCATTCATCCCTTTTAAATCGTTTTCTTTTTCTATCGTGATAGTCAACAGTAGTTTCTTTATGAGCACAAAAATATCCTTTATATTTGGGATTTCTAATTATGTTTTTTATGACAGTGCCTGCAATTGGTTTGCCAGAATAATTAGTTACACCATATTCATCAAATAATTTAAAACCCAATCTATGAACACCTATGTTTTCTGATACATAAGTTTCAAATATTAGTCTAATGAATTTAGCTTGTTCCTCATCAATAACTAACTTACCTTTATTTTTAGTATATCCATAAATATTATTACTGCCTGGAACTATTCCTTTTTCTACACTTCTTTTATATCCAAATCTAACTCTTTCAGAAAGTTTTCTTATTTCTTCTTGAGCAATTGAAGACATTATAGTAAGTCTTAATTCTGAATCTGGTTGAAATGTATTAATGTTATCACTTAGAAAATGAACACCAACACCATTTGAAAGTAATTCTTGTGTATATTTAATACTATCCAATGTATTTCTTGAAAATCTTGATATTTCTTTTGTTAAAATTAAATCAAATTTCTTTTTCTTGGCATCATCTACCATTCTTAAAAAGTCTTCTCTTTTTTTAACACTTGTACCACTTATACCTTCATCAACATATCCCTCTACAAAAGTCCAATTTTCTTGTTCCTTTATAAAATTGCTAAAATATGTTACTTGGTTTTCTAATGAGTTTAATTGCTCATATCTATCAGTTGATACACGAGCATAGAATGTAACTCTTAATGGTAAATCATAAATACTTTTTCCTTGACCTAGCATATTTCTTATAGCATATAAATCCACTTAAATCACCTCCATTTATTTTTATATTCTTATATCAACTTTCATTGGATAAGAATATTTTTCTTTATTTTTTTCTAATTGTTCATTTAATTTATTTATCTTTTCATCACACTTTGAAATTAATGCCTCATACTCACTAATAGTAATATCGTTATTTTGATATAAATAATTTATTATCTTTTTTTGAACTTCTTTTTTTACTACTTCATAAGTAATGTTGTTGTCCAAAGTACATTCTCCTCCTGATTAAGTTTATTAACATTAGAAGAAAAAAATTAATAAAAAAAGGAGAATGCACCTACACAATTCTCCTTAAAAAATATTAATTTTTTTCAAAGATCATTGTGTAGATATAAATTAATCATTGCCAAATATAGCACTACTAAGCATAACTGCTTATTTAAATTTAGTAATGCATAACATTACTATTATTTTATTTATTGTATGAATCATATTTATTAAACTTTCTGTTCTTGAATTAAATGTGCTATATCATATCCATTTGATTTTGAATCAAACGATAAAATTGTTATTTTTTCTTTAAAATAAGTTTCATTATCATATCTAATGACAATTTCACTAAACACATCTAATTTTTCATTGTATTGTAATTTTTCAAATTGTGAATCAAGTTTTTTATCTTCTTTATCATATACAATACCTAATACATTTCCATTATCTTCATAAGCATTTTCAGTAAATGTAAATTTGTTATAAAGCATTGCAAAGTATTGCAATAATAAAGTACAAGCATTTTGCGACAACCTGTTGTTATACTATTGATGTGAAACAAATTGTATATAAAAAAAGACTTAAGTCGTATAATTGAGTTAACCATAAATACAATTAAAGAAAGGACTTAAGTCATGAAAAGTATATTACAAATTAATAAAAGATATCTACCCCATGAATTAAAAACTAGAATTTATGCAGTAGAAACTTATAGAAATGGTAATTCAATTGATTATGTTTGTAGAAAATATCACATATCTAGAATCTCTCTGTGGAGATGGGATAAAAAGTATGATGGCACACCTGAATCTTTGATGGATAAATCACATAGGCCAATCTCTAGACACCCAAATGCTCACACTGATGAAGAAATAAAATGGATAAAAGATTTAATTAGAAGAAATCCTCATATTACTTTATGCGAATTATGGATAAAACTAAAAATAAACAAAGCATTATTATAATAAAAATTTTCACTCTCACCACTAATGGAATATATCTTAACTTGATTCTTATTTTTTGTTGAATATAAAACTATTAGTAAAAATCATACAATTAAAACAAAAAGTAATATTCCTACTATTAGAACCCTTTCATTTCTTTTTGGTTCTTCCATTTACATTTGCACCGTCTTTCTTTAAGCTATTAATTATTATATCACATTTTAGGTAATAACCCGATATTTTTTAAATAATTAATTTTAAAATGAGAAGATTATATATAGTGAGGTGATTCTTATGAATTATGAAAAAATGAAAGAGATTAGAACCTATTTTGACAATACTCAAAAGCAATTGGCAGATTATTTAAATGTAAGTAGATCTACCTACGCTGGATGGGAAAATGGAATTGACTCAACCCCACTATTAAAATTAAATGAATTTTGTAATTATTATAAAATAAGTATTGATTATATAACTGGCTTATCTAAAAAAAATAATTATATTTACTCTGGTGACTCAATTGATTTGAATAGAGTTGCAAAAAATTTAAGAAAATTGAGAATTGATAATAATTTAAAACAAAGAGATATATTTAATATGTTAAATATTACTTCATCAAGTTATTCAGTATATGAAACTGAGCAAACACTAATACAAACATCTTTTATATATCAAATAGCTAAAAAGTATAAAGCTTCAATCGACTCTATTTTAAAAGAGCAATGACAGATTTGTCATTGCTTTTAAAAATTCATTTCTGTTTCTATTAAATTCTTTCTTATCTCAAAACTTTCAGTAGTTGAAGAATCAAATTGATTATTATCCATTATATAATTAATCCATTTTAACGCACATTTTTTTAAATATGGCATTTCATTTTTTCTAGTTTCCTCATTATCATAATACTCATTCAAAAATGCTTTAAGACCTTCAGTATCTACTCCTCTTGATTTAGAAAAATACAATAATGATATCGCAATTGCAACATCAACTACTGTTGGTCCATATTTAGCATCATCAAAATCAATAAATCCAATTTGTGATTGCCAATTTTCATTATAGAAAATATTGAATCTAGTCAAATCAAAATGTAATATTGAATATCGATTAAATACTCCATCTATTTCGAATGGTAATGTAGGTAAATTATATTTATTATTACCAGTTGTTATTTTGTGAATATTTTTTATTTCTTTAGCTATTTTAATGGAAGTATCCTTATTTATATTTTTAAATAAGTTTCCAATTTCTTCACCATTTAAAAATGAATATATTACACAATATTTACCATTTTCAAATAGACAGTATCCTTGATTTTCTTTATTCAATATTATATCTGGAACGTTCATTCCACCATTTTTTAAATCTTTATAAATATTAACCATAGAAATAGCATGATTTTCTTCATCATATAATTTCATTATATACTTATTAGAGAGACCTGTAAGCATATATACATTTCCATCAGTTGAGTCCTCATTTTTAATAATTTTATCTATTCCTAGACAATACTTTTTCTTTATTTCCTCTTTCATTATTATCCCTCACACTTTCCATATCCATTATACCATGTTTTATATGTTTTATGTGCATAATAATATCATTATTATTTAAAGATGGCATTTTTTTAAGTTCGTCTTCAGAAATAATTCCATCAACATATAAATTTAACATTTCATATTGAATTATACAATAATCACACAATTGATAATTATTATTTGGTTTATATTCAGAATTGATAAGTATATGATTAGAATTGATATCACCAGATATTACATTAGAATTATCTTTATATTGAAGCCCGATAGGACACATTTCAAATTTACCATAGCCATCAATACTTTGTATAAAATAAGGAATATAACATTTATAGCTTCTTTTCCCAGTTTTCATTATATTTATAAGTCTTTCAAAATATGTTAATGGTGGTAATATATTATTATATTTATTATAATTATCAATAATACATCTTTCAAATTCCAATATTTGTTGTTCATTAAAATCTAAAATACTTCTTGGTTCACCTCTAACAGGTCTTGGTACTATCATTAGATTTTTTGCATTTTTAAAATGTTCTAAAAACTCTTTAAATTTATCAGTGTTATATTTTGTTAAAACACAATTGACTTCAACTCCAATACCATTATTTAACAACTCACCAATAGTTTCAACAACTTTTTTTGTCATAAAACTACTATGTGACTTAGAATAATTTGCTTCAGCAGTAACACCATCTAAAGATATTTGGAAAGTGACATTTCCCATTCTTTTATATCTTTCTATTTCTTCACTTTTTATGTTTGAACCATTGCTTAAAATTTGAACCATTTTATACTGATTATGTAAGGTTTCTACATAATTGCATAAATTAGGATTTACTGTTAGCTCTCCGCCTGAAATTTTTAAAATATCAGTGTCCATTACCTTTTTGCTTTCATTCATAACTGCTGTAGCCACATCATAAAATTCTTTAAATCCTCTACCATTAGCAAAAAACTTTTTAACACTTTCAGGCATTTTCTCTATCTTGTCATACCATTCCTCAGCTACATGCAAATTACCATTTTCATCTTTTCTTAATGAATATTCTGTGGGGCAAAATCCCTCACAGTATTCACACCTAAAATTACACCATTCTTCTGCAATTCTTTGATCTTGATAAATTGCTATTGGTTTATTACTTTTTGTCATTTTTACTTTCCTCCAATACTTTCTTATACATATCTATGTATTCATTTATTATCTTTTTTTTATTAAATATATTTAAAATTTTAGTTCTTTCTTCTTCCATCTTTTTTTCATTTTTTTTTAACAATAAAGCCTTATTAGTAGTAGCAATTATTGATTTAAGATTTTTTTGACATAATAATATTGCTTTTGTCATCTTGCTTAAATTGGTAATATTTCCTGAATCAAATGCAACTACTGGAGTCCCACAATACACCGATTCAATACAAACTTGTGAAAAACTTTCAGGCAAAGTAGAAAAATTAAATGTAACATCTGAAAAAGAATAAAAATATTTTAGTTTATCACTTTCAATCCAGCCCGTATTAATACAATTATCAGGCATATTAGATTCTTCACCAAATGGTCCAATAATACAAATATTTCTTTTTTCTCTTTTCATTTCTTCTGCAAATAATGAAATATATTTACCACCTTTTTCTTCTACAGGCCGATTTGGGAAGAAAATAATTTCATCATATTTTTTTATTACATCTTTTAGCAATAAAGGGACTTCATCATTTAAAGCATCACTCGATGATACTTTATCAAATAAACTCTGGTCAATATGTCGTGGAATAACCAAACACTCCACATCACGATTAAAAAGTTTCTTTTTCTCATCATACTTTGACTTGGCAAATTCAGATGGAGCAACAACATAATCGAAATCACCACCAAGTGATTTATCTAAATGACTACCTTTATCCGCAGTAGCTATCAAAACATCATGCAAAAAATATAATTTTTTTGCCTTACATTTTATAAATGGAAATGTAAAAGAGCAACAATGAATATTCATAATATCAACATTTTGACATTCTTTAGCAATTAATTCCATTGTATTGGTATCATCCAAAGAAATATATTTAACCCCATTTTTTACAAATTCTTTTTTTTCAGAAAAAATTGAACGGCTCAATATTTTTACTTCTTCAACATCTGGATGCTTTATAAACTCATTTGCTAAATTAATAATTGTCCTGGCTTTTCCACCATATTGTAATGGATAAATTTCCGGTTCATCATCAAAAAAACTAATTTTCATATTTTTTACCTCCAATATTAAAATAAACCATGACTATATTATCTGTTTTATACTCTGTTGACAATGCCCTGCAATCTTCTCTAACAATTGCTAACATTTGGTTTCTATTTATATCATCAAATTGTGATTTAAATGCTGATATACAGTCAACTATTAAATCCAACTTACTAGAAATATCTTTTAACCTAGGAGTGATATTTAATCTTTCAGATACATATTTTAATCTTTCAATATATGATTTTTTACATCTTGCATATGGATATTCTGGATACAAAATAATTTCATAATTCTTCAATTCATCTATTATTTCTAATACAGAATCAAATACTACTGTATGATCTGGATGATTACCTATTCCCATTGGAGCAAAAATTGTATCAGTTAAGTTATGTTTTAGATATAATCTTATTTCATTTTTAATCCTATTTTTTATTTTATCTATATCTTCACTACTAATTCTAGTTGATTTTTCTCTCATAGATATAAACTGTTGTCCCAATAATCTTTCAACAACAAAAGATGATTCATCCAATCTAATTTTTTCATATTCTGAATCTGATATAGATATACTATCTTTCCATGTAAAATATTCAGGATTAGTCTTTGAAAATATATTTAACACTGTCGTATTATATTCATTTAAAGTACAACCTAATACTGATAAAGCAAAATCATCTGAATGAGGTTCTAATACTAAAGCATTATTTTTTACAGAATGATTTAAAAATTCATCATATATCACGCCCTCATTTTTTAATATGTATTCATTTATTTCTTCATCATTTGAAAGTTTACAAATTTTTTGTTTTCCTAAATATAATAACTCGTTTTTGTCATTTATCTTAAAAAATGGAGAAAATATTTTTTTATTATTCAAAATAACCACCTATCTTTTCAAACTTTTTACTTTAACAAAGTCTGGTTGTCTTTTATGAAACACGCATATTTCATCAAAGCCACAACTTTCTATTGCATCTAGAGTTAAATCTAAATCTCTCGCTAATTCTCTTGACTTATGGGCATCAGAACCAATAGTCAATATTTTTCCGCCATAATCTTTATATTTCTTTAAAATTTCTATATTAGGATGCGGGCATGTATTTCCAAATCTGTATGCGGCAGAATTGACTTCTAATCCCTTATCTTTTTTTATTAAAGCATATAGAATAGCATCTAATATTTCTTGATAATCTTTATAACTTAAGTTTTTATTAGCATAATTACCGTATCTAATAATATAATCTAAATGTCCATATACATCATAATCATCATAAAGTTCTATATTTTTTAATACTTCATTAAAATATAACATGTATGCTTCATGTTGTGTAAATTCTTCGAAGAAAGTTTTATCTTCGCCAATATCCCTATTAGCAGCTGTATGTGAAGAACCTACGATAAAGTCGAATGGATATTTCGATATTTCATTTTGTATTTCTGCAACATGTTCTGGTCTTAATCCTACTTCTAAACCAAAATTAATAGGAATAGAAGAAGAATCTTTCATTTTCATATATTCATAATGATATTTCATTAAATCAATATTAGGCAACGAAATATGCATACCATCTGAAATATCATAATGTTCTGTAAATGTGATTTCATCTACATTTTTCGAAGGTGCTACATCAATATATTCTTGCATTGTTGCTCTGCCATCATAGCTTAAATTTGTATGAACATGACAATCTTTCATTTTTTACCTCCCTCATTATTCGCCAATTCCAATATAATTAATAACATCTGAATTTATAGCTAATTTGTCAAACTTATTCCAGCAATCTAATAAATATTTGATATTATTAAATTTGGAAAAATTAATTTCTAAAAATTCTTTGTGTGGACATCCAACTATTACAACATTTGCATCTTTTAAAATTTCAGAAAGTTTACTTTCAATTTCTGACTTAGGTGTATTATCAACAATTGGATCAAACACAATAACATTCGGATTATATTTTTTCAACATTTCTAACAATACTAATGCTTGTGACCTACGCATATCATCAGTATTTGCTTTATAACTAATTCCAAGCATAACTATTTTTAAATTCTCTATATTATCGCAATTTTTATTCACTGCCTTCAATAATTTACTAAGGGCATATTGAGGCATATTTTCATTTATTTTAACAGATTCTTTAAAAATTTGCATATCAACATTATCATTATCTTCTACAGCCTTTATTAAATAATGAATATCCTCGGGAATGCAATGACCACCCGGACCAATACCAGGAAAAGCTATTGATAATCCAAATTGCTCAACTTTACTGTTTAAACCATTTATTAATCTCTTTACCGAAAAATTATATTTATCTGCAATTTTCGCCAAAAGATTAGCCTGGGCAATACGCATATTTCTAATTGAATTCTCCCATACTTTTACTAATTCTGCTTCTTCGATTGATTGCATTGGAATTATCTTTGCATCAATTATATCTTCGTAAAAATTACAAACTTTATTTAAAGTATCATTAGATGTTGCACCACAAACTCTATTAATGTTTCCTACCCAATATTTTTTGTTTCCTGGATCTATTCTTTCTGGGCAATATGCTAATTCATAGTCTTTATTTATTTCTAAACCATTAATTTCATATAATTTTTCTTGAACATACTTTCTTGTCATACCTGGTGCTATTGTACTTTCTATTATAATCAAACTTCCTTTTTTCATGACAAACGCCAAACTTTCAATAACTTTATTTAATATTGATAAATCTGGAACATCATCAATTGTTGGAGTTGGAACACATATTATAACAATATCTGCATTTTTTAGTTCATTATAATCATTTGTAAGTAATAAATTCTTCTTATAATCTTTGTATATATCGGTCAATTGTGTTGGCAACATTTTTTCTTCTCTTATTGCATTTATTTTTTTTAAATCATTATCTATTCCAATAACTTGGTATTCCTTTGTAGCGACCAAATATGCCAATGGTGCTCCAACATACCCTAATCCAATAACACCTACTATTTCTTTCTTCATAATTAATCATCTCCTATAACTTTTAAAATACTTACTTTTTTATATTTATCAAGTTAGAATATCGAATACAAAATAATTTTGTTGAATATCTATTTTTCCAATCTTCTGTTTGATTAACCCTATCTATTTTTTTTATTAATACCTCTTTTAATACTTCATTTAATGATTCAACAGAATTATCAAATAAATAATAATTTTTTGCTCCATCTACTATTTCTTTATATGTAGGGATATTATTTAATATTGTAACTATTCCTAAAGACAATGCTTCTAAAGCAGAATATCCAAAGCTTTCTGATTTACTTGGCAACATTACAATGTCTGCAACTTTATATCCATCGCTCATCTTATCAAATCTATCAATTAATATATCAATATTATTCTTTTGACAAAAATTTAAAATATCATCCATATATTGCTCATATTGCTTATCTTTGCCAGTGCATATAACTTTATAATTACTTTTTATATTATCATCTAGTAAAGCAAAGGCTTTCATAAATAACATTGGTTGTTTTTGAATAGGCTCAAGTCTGCTTGGTAAAAGAATTATTTTTTTATTTTGCTCTATATTCATTTTATCTAATATTTGATTTCTATCATTATCTGAAGTAATCCTAGAAACATCTATTGCATGTGGTATGAAATATATATTTGTATTTGACAAATCTTTATATAAATTAGCATAATATTTCGAAGGCGTAACAAAATAAGTTTTTTCCATTGTAGATTCTTTGTACATTAACTTTAGCATTATCTCAAAAGAGATTTCCCCCCAATCCAATTTATATTCAAATGGATTAGTATGAATTGTAAAAATTCTTGTTTTTTCTTCAGCAACTTTTAAAAACAATTGTGAGTTTAATTGTATTAAGTCATACGTATCAAATGATATCTTATCCTCTATTTTCTTTGCTAAATTTTCAAAACTTTGTTCATCATTAAATTGATTAAACTGAGATTTAAGAAAATATTCATCAACTTCATTTATATCTTTAAACAGATTCATACTTATATAATTAACTTTATTTTTTATATATGAATCTCCTGAAAGCATATAAACATCTACTTCATTATTTGCATTTATAAATGATTCTGCTAAATCAATTACAAATCTTTCAGTTCCACCAATAGAAGTTGGTTTTACTGTCCAAGGGCTTAATATTGCTATTTTCATATTTCTAATCCTCCTTTAAATTCAAGATATTAATGTATTCTTTTAATATTTTATTTTTTATTTCTTGATTATTATATATTAAGTCAACGACAGAGTATCTATCTTTTCTTGGTTTAAGATTGTTAAAAACTTTTTCTACAAGTCCATAACTAATACTATATTTTTCATTAAGCTCAAAAACCTTCATTTTTTTCAACAAACTTATTATTGACATACCTTTTTCATATTCCTTTTTATTATTAGTAATTAAATATTGAGCTATTGTCATGAGTATAATCCCATTTCCAACACTTATGGCATGAGGTATATTAATTTCTTTTTCGAGAGCCTTTGCAAAAATATGTTCAGAACCACTTTCTGGTTTTCCACTACCATATTTATTAGTAATCAATCCCGACTCTCCTATTTTTGCATATACAAATGATACATCATTCTCTATAGAGGCGATACTATTATTTGAAATATATTTCATTGTTGAATTTAACAAATCATTAGCCCATTCATATTCATTGCTTTTAATTTCATTGTTATATTTAATAGCTAAATTCCAATCATTTAATGCTGTAAATATTGAAAAAATATCTACTATGCCATATAAATTATTTTCCGTTGATTGCTTTAGTACATCATTATCAAAATAAATATTTGTAGGCATTGTTGCATCTAATGATATTACTTTATTATCTACTACTAAAGCAACTTTGTTAGTTGAATATGCATTGGTTGATAACATGGTTGGTATTGCAATAAGTTTAATATTAAATTTATAAGATAAATACTTTCCTATATCAATTGCAGTACCACCACCGATTGATATAATTTGATGATATTTTTTTAATGTTGAAAACTTTTTATCAATTTTTGATTTTTCTTTTGTTATTTCATTTGTACTATAATAGTCAAAGTTCACATTGTCTAAATTAATTTTATTTTTTATTACTGATGTTGGTGAATATATTACTAAACTCTTTACTGCATCAAGTTTTAAAAATTTTTTTACATTTATTACTTTTGTAATAGTATTAAAATCTATAGTATTCATTTAATTTTCTCCTTTTCATTTAATTTTTTTTGTTTTTATGGTATTATATTTAACGAGGTGACTTATGTCTAAAATCAAAAATATTATATTTGATCTTGATGGAACTTTATGGGATTCACGAGAGCAAATCATTGAAGCATGGAAAAATGTTATACCTGACATTAACATCAATGCCAAAGATTTAGATAATTTGATGGGAAAAACAAATGCCGAATATATAAAGTTTCTTTTTCCAAATTTTAGCGATAAAGAGGCTGAAAAACTCATGAAGAAATGTGAAATTGAAGAAGTAAAATATTTAACTCAATTTGGAGCAAAATTATATGACAACATTATACCTATAATTAAAGACTTATCTAAATCATATAAACTATTTATAGTTAGTAATTGTCAAAAAGGCTACATAGAAAGTTTTTTAGAGCATTACAATCTTATAGAGTTTTTTTTGGATACAGAATGCAATGGAAACACCAATAAATTGAAAGAAGAAAATATAAAGTTATTGATGAACAGAAATAATTTAAAACAAAATCAAACCTGTTACATTGGTGATACCCAAAGCGATTACAATGCATCATTAAATAATAACATTGAATTCATTTGGTGTAGATATGGTTTTGGCAAATTTCCAAACTATGAAAAATATGTAAATAAACCAGAAGAAATTTCATGTTTAATTAGAACGCTTGATTAAGTGTTCTTTTATTATTGTATCCCAATCATATTCAATACGAACTATATCTTCTTCTTCGATTTTTTCATCACCATATTGTACTTCAACAATTTCAAGAGTTTTAAGTGCTTTAATTGAATGTTTAACTTTTCTATCAACTTTTATAATGTCTCCTGATTTTATTTTACTATATTCTCCATCTATAATTACTTCTCCCATTCCCTTTAAGACAAACCATTCTTCTGCTCTATGATTATGGTATTGATAACTAATATTTTTGTTATCAATAATTGTAAGTTTTTTGATTTTAATGTAAATTGGATCTCTATCAAAAATATTTAACACTTCGTAATATCCCCATTGTCTAAAAACATTATTATTGATATTTTTTTTCATCAGTTTTATTCCATCATGTGTATTAACAACAATAGCATTTTCAAGACCATCGTTTACTATTTCTTTGTTTTCAAAATTAATAACATTAGTATTATAATCGTCTGGTATTGAAATTTTTGATGATAATCTATCCCAAGTTCCTAAATCGCTCCAATGAGCATCAGAACTAATTACTAATAAATTACTTTCTTTCTCTAAAACCTCTGTATCAAAACTCTTATGAGGTAATAAAGTATATTTATTTAAAAATTCATCATAAGAAGAATAATTTAAATACTGTTTTGCAATTTGTAATATTTTTTCTAATCTAAAATTAACTATTCCACTATTCCAAAACGCATTATCTACAATAAGTTTTGCAGCAAGTTCAATATCTGGTTTTTCTTTAAAAGAAAGCACACGATTATTTGAATTAACTATATATCCATATTGAGTTGAAGGAAAAGTTGGTTTAATTCCGACCAAACATATATCAGATTTTTCATTTTCAATTGTTTTTTTAGCTTCTGCTAAAATTTTGTAAAAACTTTTATCTACATCGTGATCGATAGGAACTACTGAAATAATTTCATCGTTTGAAGCATTTTCAATCTCTTTTAAATAAACAGCAATATTAAGAATCGCTCCAAATGTACCTATATAAGCTGGTTCAAATATAAAATTTTTAAACCCTTTTATTTCATTTAACACTTCATCCTTATAACCATTACCAGTTGCAATATAAATATTATTCATTCCGTAATTTTTAAGAATTGAATCGTATGTCTTTTTTAGCATACTTGAAGCATCATTAAATATTGGAACAAATTGCTTTGGAACATTGTCTGTAGAAAGCGGCCACAACCTTTTTCCTTTTCCTCCAGATAATAATACTATTTTCATTTTACACCCCCATAATAATAAAAAAAGGTGGCTAAAAAATACAATCGCTATTTTTTAACCACCAATTTAATATTTCTATTGTTAGATTGTGAAGAAGAATCTAAGCTAAAAATGTTATCATAATTCATATTTTTTAGAAAATTTTTACAATATTTTTTTTTAAATATAGCTTTATCCATCAGCACGCCTCCAACAAAACTGATATATATTCTATTGGTTTTGTCCAAGTTTGTCAAGTGTTTTTTGTAAAAAAGGTGGGATATTTTAGATTTTTTGTTGTTTTTTTGATTTTTGTGTTATCACTAGTTTATTAGATAGCACAAATAGTATCGTGTTGATTTGATTCAGATATAGTAATGTAGTATTTTCAACTGAGTAGTAGGATTGTCTGCTAGTTTAGGGACGATTTTTTTTGTACCTATCTTTCCATATTAGAATTGTATAAATCTTCTAGTTCTTCATCACTCCATAAATCTTCTATATTCATGTTAAGTTTATTTATATTGCTAATAATTGCGTTTTTAAAATATCCAAACTTATTTTCTATTATATTACCATCTTCATCTTTAAAATTTCTTTTTATAACTCTTGAAACAATATAATGAATTATTTTTATTAAATCTTTATAAGAATTATCTTCTTCTAATAACTGATTAAATAACTTATCATAATAGAATATTTGTATATCATCTTCATTTATATAACCTCTTTCTATTAATTCCAATGTTAATTTATTATGTTCTTCAGGAACAAAAAAAGATGATATTTTGGTTTTATCATCTTTATCTATTTTTTTATTAGTATTTATTTGTGTTGTACTTTCCACCACACTTGGACTATCCAGATATGGATTTTCCATATCTGGATTATTTTCATCATGTTCGTGTTCTTCAAAATGAGGGATTTCATATATTAAATAGTTATATTCAAAATAACCTTTATTTCCTCTTACTTTTTCAATTTCAACATAATGATGTTCTTGTAATTCTTTAAGTATTGATCGTATGCCATCTCTACTCTCTTTACTAATAGAACATAATCCAGCAAGAGAATAATCCCAATCATCTGGTAAAGATAACATAAATAACAATAATCCTTTTGCCTTATATGATAAATTTCTATCTCTTAAATGATGATTACTCATAACAGTATAGTTTTGGTTTTTTTCTATTTTAAGTACTGACATCATAATCACCTCCTAATAAAAAAAGATACTAGTTTTATTTTAGTATCTCGTAGATTTATATAAATATGCTATGTCATTTATTATATATATAATTTCCAATAATATGTTAAAGTATAAGGTTTAAAAGATGTCATATTATTAAATCTTCTCTCATAAGTTCCAACTGCTATTCCGTTAACGCTAGTTCATTTCCACTTCTTAACATAAGTCCATATACTAGATCTTTTAAATATATTTCTTCGTTAATTGATAAATATATATTTGATCCATATGCTTTTAATATATCATCTGTAACTGTTACTAAATCATCCATTTTTCCACTTTCAAGTGCAATAACTGCTGTCATTATCTTTGTTGTGCTTGCAATAAGTCGTTTGTCATCTATTCCTTTTTTATATAAAATTCTTCCAGTATCTTCATCCATTAATATTGCGCTTTTGCTACTTACTTCTAAGGCCTGTATATTAAATGGTATTAAGAGCATTAATAATAGTATTATTTTTTTCATATAACCACCTACATATTTATATGAAAAAAAGAACTGATTTAGTCCTTTGCTTTTATTTATTGTTCTTTATATCTATTTTGATTTCTTCAATTATGTGTCCTATATTGCCTTCACCTGCATATTTATTCATATCAAAAAAATTATCGTTAATGTTTACCCATTCTAATTTATTTACTTCCTCAATTAATTCTACTTCATTTTTTAATATTCCATAATAAACTTCTAATTCTTTATCCCACTTAGTATATGAAAGATTCATGAAATGAATTAAATCTATGTCTTTCTTTTTTATATTAGTTTCTTCTTCTAATTCTCTATATGCTTCATTTAATCCGTCATTTTCTTTTTCTATTTTTCCACCAACCAAATTATACATTCCTATATATGGTTCTTTAGTTCTTTTACACATTAGTGTTTTTTCTAAATTTTTATCGAATACAACAATTACATTCATTTTTTTCATATTACCACCAATATAATTATATTATTTTTTCATGAATATAACAATAAATCAGATCACATATTATATTTATTTCTGATATAAATTTTTTTAAGTTTTTGTTCGGCAATATTTCTGATATAAATTTTTTTAAGTTTTTGTTCGGCAATAATTTCTAATCTGTTTTCATCTCCATGTGTCCACA
>OGXR01000959.1_pt1 | contig 22757 bp, 20 predicted proteins | sample 1576331 | NCBI WGS metagenome assembly OGXR01 (sample SAMEA3541473, study PRJEB24748) | human gut metagenome | biome: human gut; feature: human-associated habitat; material: faeces | place: China | collected 2012 | reverse complement strand
CTTCGCGAAAGCGAAGCCGGGGCTATGGTTTTGCTTGAAACGCTTAGCTGGCGCTGATGATCAGGTTCTTGCGGATATACTTGGTATTGCCGTCGGTCATGGGCACGGCTTCCACGGTCGCGTCGTACCATTCCTGGGTGTCGGTGCTGCGCAGCTCGCTCTCGATCTGGTAGTCACGGTAGGTGGTGCTGCTCTTGCCTACGAAGTACATGACGTGGTAGCCGTACTCGGACTCGATGATACCGGTGTTGCCGCTCTGACGGCTTGCGTCGAAGCACCAGTCGTTGAAGCTGGACACCATTTGGCCGGGGTAGACGTTCTCGTACAGGCCGCCCGTGGTGCCGTCGCCGTCGTCGGATTTCTCATTGGCCAGGGCGGCGAAGGAATCCTCGGTGGCGTCGCCGGACATCCACTCGTCCAGAATTTCCTCGGCCTTCTCCTTGGCGGCGTTCTTCTCCTCGTCGGAGTAGGTGGTGGTGCCGGTGGTGGAATCGGTGGTGCCGCCCTCGAACTTGACCAGAATGTGGCGCACATTCACCAGGGGGAAGGTGTTGTCATTGGAGCCGGTGAAGAACACGGCGTAGTAGCCCAGAGTGGTCTTGGTCTCGTTGCCGTCGTCATCGGTAGAAGTGGTGGTGTTGGCGATCACGGTCTTGTCGCCCTCCTTGCGGGCGCTGTCAGTGATCCAATCCCGGACGGTGGTGGAAACGGAGGCATACTGCTGGTCGGTGTAAGCGGTGCTGGAAGCCTCGGTGTCCTTATTGATGTCCAGAGCGGCGATGGCGGCGTCAAAGTCCGCCACGGTGGCGACATCCTCGCCAATCAGGGAATTGGCGGCTTCCTCGGCGGCCTTTACGGCCTTGTCGCTGTTATCCTCATCCTCCGCCTGGAACTTGCTGGCGGCGAGGTAGTAGGTGTTGTAGGTGAAGGAGGAATACTTGTCGTAATTCTCGCTCTCGGCGGCGCGCAGGTCGGCGTCGGTGTAGGTCAGGGAAGAAGAGTAGCTGTTGTAGTAAGCGTTGGCCAGGGTATTGACGGTGACATACTGCTTGTAGCTCTCCTCGGTGGCGCCGCTGCCGTACTGGGCTTTCAGGAAGTCCTTGGTGCTGGAATAGCCGTACAGGGTGGCGTACATCTTCATGTTGCTGATGCTGGTGTCAATCTCGGCAAGCTCGTCCTCGGACAGGGTGAAGCCTGCGGCCTCGGCGGCGTCCGCCATGGCGTAGACGCTGCGGGCGTTGTCCTTGGCGGTGTTCAGGAAATCATCCGCCCAGGTCAGGCCGGTGTCGTTGTTGATGACCTGCTCGTCCAGGGGCTTGGAGGTGTCCAGACCCATCATGGCGGCATAGTTGCCATAATTGGTGTTAAAGTTGTTGATGGCGCTCATATAGAAATAGCTCAGCTCGGCGTTGCTGATCTCGTGATCGCCTACGGTCAGAGCCACGGTATTCCGTTCCCGGACGCCGCTGTTGGAGATGCTTCTGGTGACGCCGATGGCGATGGCGAATACCACCATAACAGCCAGAACGACGACAAAAATGGTGGTGTAAAGCGTTAGCTTCTTTGCTTCCTTCTGCTCAGCGACCTGTTTTTCCGTCATTTTGGCGGTCTGCTGCTCATTGCGGAGCTTCTTCTTGCTGGATGCGCTCATGTAATCAAATCCTCTCATTTGTCCTTTTGGTCATAACGCGATAGGTTTTACGCATAGACCAAGGTATTATAATCTATTTTCCCGCCGGTTTCAAGGGGTAATCTGCCGAAGGGGGCGGAATTAGAAAAAATTTTACAGAATATTCGTAGGGGACGTCTCACAAGTGCGTTGTTTGGGACAAACTGACGCGATTGCCAAAGGAAAAAATCTGCGGTCACCGGTCAGATACACCCTAAGAAAAAACATGGGGAGCCGAAGCTCCCCATGCACCCCGCTTTAGCCGTATCGCGTCCAATTATGACCTGCACGAAAAGGCAGGTGGGATGCCGCTCCCGACCATTACTGCTCCCAGCATCCACCCTCCGTCGAAGCGGGGGCGGGAGGTCTGCAAACAGGCCGGGAAGTCTAACGTCCCAATAAAAAAATGTGGGTCCAAAAGGACACGCTACGCACCAAGCAGGAGACTTGCGCCTATTATTCTGCGTCCTCCGAATAGAGGGAATCCATAATCAGGTCGTACACGGCCTGCAATTCCGCCTCGTCCTCGATGGCGCAGAGGATCGGCTCCCCGTCTTCCTCGACGGACTTGAAAATGCTGACCTCCAGATCCGGAGAATCGGAACCGTCATCCGCAGGAATGACTGCCATATAGGTATTGCCGTTGTACTCCAGCGTGCTGAGAACCTCCAGCTCGTATTCGGTGCCTTCCTCATCCACGATGGTGATGAAATCAGAACCGTATTGATCTGCCAAGGAAATCGCCCCCCGCGTTTGATGCCTATATTCTACCGCAAGGAGGACATAAAATCAAGAGGTGATTTTGTACAGAAACAGAGAAACCCTAGGACAGGAAATCTTCCAGAAGTTGATTCAGCTCGTCCTCCGAGCGGACGGGGATGCCCTTTTCCAGCGCCTCCCGGTCGGCATCGGGGAGGGAGGACACCGGACAGGGGAAAATCTGCTTTGGCTCGGAAGCACCCTTGTCAAACAGCGCCAGATACCCCCGGAAGCACCCCAGGGTGAGATACAGAAGCAAAATAAGGCTCGCCGATTTTTTCAGCATACGCATTCCTCCTTTTGTCAAATATAGTATCTCCCACAATTAAAAGTTTATTTATAAATTGGGGCTTTCGTTTTTCCATCCGGTATGGTATAATGATATGAGTAGTGTTATGCGAATATGACACTGGTTATAATGGATTTACCAGGCAGGCGCGTCCTGCTTCTATTGGAGGTACCCTATGGCAAACGAAAAAAGACCCAGGAGGCGCAAGAAGCTCCGGCAGGAGTGGAATCCCCACTGGTCGCTGAAGCTGCTGTATATGATTTTCTCCGTAGCCGGTTCCGTGCTGAAAATTGCCCTCGGCGCGGCGGCGACGGTTCTTCTGATCGTGCTGATCTGCGGCACGGTCTTCATCGGCACCCTGGGAGACTATTTGCAGGAGGACATTCTGACAGAGGCCGCCGACTGGTCTCTGGACGATTATGACCTGGAACAGACCTCCTTTATCTATTATGTGGACAACCACGGCGATATCCAGCTGTTGCAGCAGATTTATACCACCACCGACCGCCAGTGGGCGTCCATTGATGAAATTCCCGAAGACCTGATCCACGCCGCCGTGGCCATCGAGGATAAGCGGTTCTATGAGCATCAGGGCGTGGACTGGATCACCACCATGAAGGCCTGCCTGAATATGTTCTTCGGCGGCGACGAGCAGTTCGGCGGCTCCACCATCACCCAGCAGTTCATCAAGAACCACACCGGTGAAAAAAGCGTCACCGTTCAGCGAAAGGTCATGGAGATTTTCCGGGCGCAGATTTTTGAGCGGGAATACGACAAAGACCTGATCATGGAGTATTACCTCAACGAGATTTACCTGGGGCGTGGCTGCTACGGCGTCAAGAGCGCCGCGGCGGAGTATTTCGGCAAGGAGCTTCAGAATCTGACCACTGCCGAGTGCGCCAGCCTGATCAGCATCACCAATAACCCGTCCCTGTTCAACCCCTATTCCGAGAGCGTGTATATGTACAAGGGCGAGGAGCGGGACGGCGCTGCCCGAAACCGCTACCGTCAGCTGAACGTTCTGAGCGAAATGATGGATCAGGGCTACCTGACCCAGGAGCAATACGATGCAGCCGTGGCTCAGGAAATGGTGTTCAAAGAGGGCATCGACGACGCCGACCGCTGGACGGTCTGCGACAACTGCGGCTATGAGAACACCCGCAGCCACTTTACCGGCGAGGGAGATACCTGCTACTGCCCCCAGTGCGGCGAGCAGGTGGCGGTCAGCACGGACGCTTCCCAGCATATCTATTCCTGGTTCGTGGACGCCGTGATCGTGGACTTTGCCAGCTACCTTGCGGAGCAGGACGGCAAGGTCTGGGACAACTTAAGCACCAACGACCAGAGCATCTACCTCAACCGCATCCAGAAGGGCGGCTACCATATTTACACCACTCTGGACATGGACGTGCAGCGGCAAGTGGACGCTGTATACACCGACCTGAGCAATATTCCCACCACCCGCAGCGAGCAGCAGCTCCAGTCCGCCATTGTGGTCATCGACAACGAGACGGGGGACGTGGTTGCCCTGTCCGGCGGCGTGGGGGAGAAGACCACCTTCCTGGCCTACAACAAGGCCACCCAGGCAAAGCTCCAGACCGGTTCCTCCCAGAAGCCCATTTCCGTTTACGCCCCTGCCTTCGAGTCCGGCAAGGTCACCCCGGCGTCGGTGATGAAAGACCTGCCCATGACCTATATTGACGGCAATAACTGGCCGAAAAACGACAACCGGCAGTACCAGTACGCCAGAACCGTCTATCAGGGCATCGTTTCCTCCGTCAACACCGTTTCCGCCCGGACGCTGGATACCATCGGCGCGGATTACGGCTACAGCTTTGCCAAATACAACTTTGGTCAAAGCTCCCTGACCGACAATTACCCCCTGCCTTCCGGACAGAGCCTGTCCGACGTGGGTCTGGCGCCTTTGGCGCTGGGCGCGCTGACGGTTGGCTCCACCGTGCGGGAGATGTCCGCCGCTTATGCGACCTTCGCCAACGACGGCGTTTACCGGGAGCCGAGACTGTTTACCAAGGTCTACGACAGCAACGGCAAAGTTGTGGTGGACAATGAGCAGGAGTCCCGGAAAATCCTCAGCCAGAAGACTGTGGACTATATGAATTACTGCCTGTTCAACGCGGCGAACAACGGCACCGGCGGCGCGGCCATTTTCCCGGGACAGAACATCGCGGGCAAGACCGGCACCACGTCCTCCAACCGCGACCGGTGGTTCTGCGGCTATACCACCCACTACACCGCAGCCGTATGGTGCGGTTACGATATCCCGGAGCAGATCTATCTCACCGGAAGCAGCGCCAACCCGGCGGCGCGGCTGTGGAAGGCGGTCATGCAGCCCATCCACGACGGCCTGCCCAGAGAAGGCCTGTACAATGGCAATGCCTTCCACAGCGTTGGCGTGTGCCTGGATTCCGGCAAGAAGGCCACCGCGGCCTGCAGCGCCGACGTGCGGGGGCTGGAGCGTGTGGTTTACGTGAACGTTTACGACGGCGACGAGCCGGAGGGAACCTGCGACAAGCACGTGCAGGTGGACTACTGCGTCACTGGCGGCGGTGTGGCGACCGACTACTGCCATATGTTCAGCGACGCCCAGATCGAGTCCAGGTCCCTCGTGAAGCTGACCCAGGCTGAGGTGGACGAGATCAAGGCGGCGGACGGCTTCGGACTGAACGACATTTACACCGCCAACTACTATGTCTATCTCATCGATTCTGAGGGCAACCCCGCTTCCTGGCACGGGTTCTACAACAACCTGAATAACGGCGTGGATGCCCCCTATATCATGTGTCCGCTGCACAACCAGAGCTCCTGGGAGGAGTATCAGCCCGGCGGTACGGAGGAAGACACCACCGGCGGCTGGGACAACAGCTCGGACGGCGGCTGGCATGGCGGCTGGGACGGCTTTGTCGGCTGAGATAAGGTGAAAGAGAAAGAGGGAGGAGACCCAATGCTCTGGATTTCCGATGAATGGAAGGAATATGAGGTTTTGGACGCCAGCGGCGGCGAGCGACTGGAACGGTGGGGCAAGTTCATTCTGGTGCGCCCCGACCCCCAGGTGATCTGGAATACGCCCAAGACGGCGCCCCAGTGGAAGCGTTATGACGCCCGCTATGTCCGCGCCAATACCGGCGGCGGACACTGGACGGACAACAAGCTCCCGGAACGGTGGCAGATTCATTATAAGGACTACCTGACCTTCAACGTCAAGCCCATGAATTTCAAGCACACAGGCGTTTTCCCGGAGCAGGCGGCAAACTGGGATTTCATCCGGGAGAAGGTGGCGGCAGCTTCCGCCCGCCGTCCCGTCCGGGTGCTGAATCTGTTCGCCTATTCCGGCGGCGCAACCCTGGCGGCGGCTGCCGGGGGAGCGGAGGTGTACCATGTGGACGCCTCCAAGGGCATGGTGGCCTGGGCGAAGGAAAACGCCGTGGCCTCCGGCCTTGCCGACCGACCCATCCACTGGATCGTGGACGACTGCGGTAAGTTCATCCAGCGGGAGATTCGCCGGGGACGGCGCTACGACGGCATTATCATGGATCCGCCCAGCTATGGCCGCGGACCCGGCGGCGAGATATGGAAGATGGAGACCAGCTTTTATCCCTTCTTACAGGAGACGGTGAAGCTACTGTCCGACGAGCCGCTGTTTGTCATCATCAATTCGTATACCACCGGGCTTGCGCCCTCCGCCGTGGCATATGCCTCCGACGTGGTGTTTGGGGCGGCGCATGGCGGCAAAACGGCCGCCGGTGAGCTGGGACTGCCGGTGAAGCAGTCCGGGCTGGTTCTTCCCTGCGGTGCCACCGGCCGGTGGACGCCGTAACAAATAGGAGGATGCCTGATTTGAGCGACATAATTTCTGTAGAGCATCTGGCATACACGTACCCGGGCGTGGAGGACACGCCCGGTGTTCCCGTGTTTGCGGATTTGAACCTGACCGTTGAACAAGGCAGCTTTGTGGCCGTTCTCGGCACCAACGGCTGCGGAAAATCCACCCTTGCCAAGCATTTCAACGCCATTCTGCTTCCCTCCGGGGGAAAGGTCTATGTCTGCGGCATCGATACCGCCAATGAAGACCGGCTTATCACCATTCGGCGAAACGTGGGCATGGTGTTTCAGAACCCGGACAACCAGATTGTGGCGAATGTGGTGGAGGAGGACGTTGCCTTCGGCCCCGAAAATCTGGGCATTGCCAGCCCGGAGATTCGCCGCAGAGTGGACAGCGCCCTGAAGCAGGTGGACATGTACGAGTACCGCACCCATGCGCCCCATTTGCTGTCCGGCGGACAGAAACAGCGCATCGCCATCGCGGGCGTGATCGCCATGGAGCCGAAGTGCATCGTTCTGGATGAGCCCACCGCCATGCTTGACCCGAGAGGACGCCGAGAGGTGATCGACACCATCGGACGGCTGAACCGGGAGAAGGGCATCACGGTGGTTCTGATCACCCACCACATGGACGAAGCGGCCAAAGCGCAGCGCGTCGTGGTGCTGGACAAGGGCAAGGTCGCGGCGGACGGCACCCCGAAGGAGGTCTTCTCCCAGGTGGAGCTGCTGCACGGCATCGGACTTGCCGCACCGGAGACTGTGGAGCTTTGCTGGAAGCTGAATCAGGAGGGCTTTGACCTTCCGCTGGATAAATTAGACCCGAAAGAATGCGCGCAGGCACTTTACGACATGGTGATGGCCTGACCCGCTGGGAGGTATTTTCTTGAAACCCATTCTGGAAGTGAAGAATCTCACTTATATTTACAGCGCCGGGACGCCCTTTGAGCATAAGGCGCTGGACGACATATCCTTTTCCGTAGAGCGGGGAGAGTTTATCGGCATCATCGGCCACACCGGCTCCGGAAAATCCACCCTGATGCAGCAGCTGAACGGACTGCTGAAGCCCACCTCCGGCACGGTGCTGCTGGACGGGCAGGACATCTGGTCGGACAAGAAGCTGACCCGGCAGGCACGGTTCCGGGTGGGGCTGGTGTTCCAGTACCCGGAGTATCAGCTGTTTGAGGAAACCGTGTACAAGGACATCGCTTTTGGCCCCAAGAACATGGGACTCTCCCCGGAAGAGGTCGATCGCCGCGTCCGGGAAGCCGCCGGGTTCGTGGGACTGACGGAGCAGCAGTTGGAGGTCTCACCCTTTGACCTTTCCGGCGGGCAGAAGCGCCGGGTGGCCATTGCGGGTGTGATTGCCATGGAGCCGGAAGTTCTCATTCTGGACGAACCCACCGCCGGCCTTGACCCTGTGGGACGCTCGGAAATTCTGGGCAATATTCAGTCCTACCGCAAGGCGAAGAACGCCACAATCATGATGGTCTCCCACTCCATGGAGGACGTGGCGCGGCTGACGGATCGCCTGCTGGTGATGAACGGCTCCAAGCTTGCCATGGACGCGCCGCCAGCCCAGGTGTTTACCCACGCCGAAGAACTGACCCAAATGGGACTGAACATACCCCAGGTGACCCAGGTCTTCCTGGAGCTGAAAAAGCTGGGGCTGGACGTGAAAAACGTCTACACCATCGACCAGGCCGCGGCGGAGATCAAGCGGCTCAAGGAGGGGAACCGCCATGCTTAAAGACATTACCCTCGGTCAGTATTTCCCGGGCAATTCCGTCATTCACCGCCTCGACCCCAGAACGAAGCTCATCGTGCTGGTCGTTTATATGGTGACGCTTTTCGTTGCCTCCGGGTGGGTGTCCTACGGTGTACTGCTCCTGTTCCTGCTGGCGGTTATTAAAATTTCTTCCATTCCGGGAAAATCCATCGTCCGGGGAATGAAGCCGCTGGTGATGATTCTGGTTTTCACCGGTGTGCTGAATCTGTTCTTTACCAAAGAGGGCAGGGTGCTGGTGGATTTCTGGGGCATTACCATTACCACCGGCGGCGCAGAGCGGGCGGCCTTTATGCTGGTGCGCATTCTGATGCTGGTCACATCCACCTTCCTGCTGACCTACACCACCTCGCCCATTTCCCTGACGGACGGACTGGAAAGCCTGATGAACCCGCTGAAGGTTATTAAGGTGCCTGTCCACGAGCTTTCCATGATGATGTGCATTGCCCTGCGGTTTATCCCCACGCTGATTGAGGAGACGGACAAGATCATGTCCGCTCAGAAAGCCCGGGGCGCCGACTTTGAAAGCGGCAAGCTGATGGAGCGGGCAAAGGCACTGATCCCCATTCTGGTGCCGCTGTTCATCAGCGCGTTCCGCCGTGCGGACGAGCTGGCCACCGCCATGGAGTGCCGCTGCTATCAGGGCGGCGAGGGGAGAACCAAGATGAAGCAGCTGCATTATCAGCGTAACGACTTTGCCGCGTTCGGCGCGGCGGCGCTGCTGACGGCGGCGGTCATCATTCTGAAAAAGTTTGGTATGTGAGGGAAATATGCGCAATATCGCCCTTTTTTTGACTTATCTCGGTACCCATTACCACGGCTGGCAGGTGCAGAAGAATTTGCCCACCGTTGCGGAGACTATGGAGAAGGCCGCCGCCATGGTGGTTGGGCATCCGGTGCATATGACGGGCTGCGGCCGGACGGACGCGGGCGTCCACGCCCGGGTGTACGTGGCGAATTTCCGCACGTCCTCCACCATCCCGGTGGATCGGCTGCCCTATGCGCTGAATACCCACCTTCCCTGCGACATCGTGGTGACAAAAGCTTTTGAGGTTCACGAGAATTTCAACGCCATCGGCTCCTGCGCCCGGAAGGAATATACCTATCAGATTTACAATTCCCGCCTTAAGAATCCGTTCTATGTCAACCGTGCCTGGTTTTACCCCCGGCACCTGGACGAGAATGTGATGCAGGCGGCGGCAAGCCAGTTTGTGGGTACCCACGATTTTGCCGCCGTAAGAAGCGTCGGCACGGATGTCAAATCCACCGTCCGCACCGTATACTATTACAATGTGGAGCGGCAGGGGGAGCTTGTCACCCTCAAGGTCTGCGCCAACGGCTTCCTTTACAACATGGCCCGCGCCATGGCGGGGACGGTAGTCTACGCCGCCGAGGGAAAGATACGCCCGGAGGAGATCGGCGAAATTCTGGTCTCCGGCAACCGCACCGCCGCCGGCCCGACGGTTCCGGCGGGAGGGCTGTACATGACCCACCTGTGGTATGACGATGGAATCGAACAATTTGAGGTCGGAAGCGACGGAACAAGATAACCGTTGTTCTGTCAAATAGGAGTGTAATTTATGGAATTTGGTTCGCTGGAAGAGGTAGAGGTTCGCCATCTGTGGAAACATGAGCAATACGATTTTTCCAACTGGTTAGCCAGACCGGAAAGCATAGAACGGCTCAATGATGTTCTTGGGCTTACCCTGACGGATGTGAAAAAGGAAGTCTTTGTAGGCGCTTACCGCTGCGACCTTGTTGCAAAAGATGAAACAACGGGAACAAAGGTCATCATTTAAAATCAGCTGGAAGCGTCCAATCACGACCATCTGGGAAAAATCATTACTTACGCTTCCGGGCTGGACGCCAAGGTGATCGTCTGGATCGTGACGCAGGCGAGAGAGGAACACCGAAGCGCAATCGAATGGCTAAACAACAATACGGGAAATGACATAGGCTTTTTCCTGATCGAGCTTCACGCCTATCGTATCGGGGATTCCCTTCCGGCACCAAAATTTGAAATCATTGAAAAACCGAACGGTTTTATCAAGTATTCCAAAGAAAACAGCGACAACAATGAGATCAACAAATCTCAGTCAGAGCGCCTGACGTTCTGGACACGGTTCAACGAGATGGTCGTGGCGAAGGGCAAACCCTTCAATATCAGAAATGCGACCACCGATCATTGGTACAATGTTGCGATTGGTACAAGTGAAGCTTGCGTTTCCATAAATCTGGTCAACAAGCTTTCCAGAGTTACGGTTGAGATTTATATTGCCGACAATAAAAATCTGTTTGATTATCTGGCTGAGCATAAGGACGAAATTGAAAATGCACTGGGATTCCCTATGGAGTGGGTGCGGCTGGACAATAAGAAGGCGTCCAGAATTAAGTACGCAATACCGGGGCTGAATTTTGATGACCATTCCAACTATGATGCTTTGATGGACAAAATTATCGAAAAGGTTATCGTTCTGAAAAAGGTGTTCCCGGAGTATATCGCACAATTCTGATGCGTTCATAATTTGTTTTCCCTTTTTCAGACCCGATATGCTATACTGCACCGAAAAGGAGTGAGCGTTATGCAGCCAAAAATGTGCAGCAAATGTAAGAAAAATATCGCCGTGGTGTTTATTACCAAGGTTGAAAACGGCGTTACCATGAATGAAGGCTACTGCCTGAAATGCGCCCGGAGTCTGGGAATTCCCCAGATCGACCAGGCGGTGAAGCAGATGGGCATTTCCGAGGAAGACCTGGATATGCTCAGCGACGAAATGAGTAGCATGTTCGGCCAGAAGGACGACAGCGACAGCTCTGACGACGATGAAATTGACAGCCAGACCGCCACGTTCCCGCTGCTGAACCAGCTTTTCGGCAATACCCCCGCGCCCCAGCCCCGTCCTTCCAGAAAGGAAGAGGGGGAGCCGAAGGAGAAGAAAAAGTCCAAACGGCATAAATTCCTGGACAGCTATTGTATGAATCTGACCGGCCGCGCCCGGGAGGGCAAGCTGGATAAGGTCATCGGCCGGGATGTGGAGACCGAGAGGGTCGTCCAGATTCTCAACCGCCGTCAGAAGAACAATCCCTGTCTCATCGGCGAACCCGGCGTTGGCAAGACCGCCATTGCCGAGGGGCTTGCCCAGCGGATCGCGGCGGGGGATGTCCCCTATAAGCTGCGGGACAAGGAGGTATTCCTGCTTGACCTCACCGCGCTGGTGGCAGGCACCCAGTTCCGCGGGCAGTTTGAAAGCCGCATGAAGAGCCTGATCGGCGAGATCAAGGAGTGCGGCAACATCATTCTGGTCATTGACGAGGTTCACAATCTGGTGGGCGCGGGAGACGCGGAGGGCAGCATGAACGCCGCCAACATCCTGAAGCCCGCCCTGTCCCGGGGCGAGATTCAGGTCATCGGCGCGACGACCTTCGCCGAGTACCGCAAATATATTGAAAAGGACGCGGCTCTGGAGCGCCGTTTCCAGCCCGTCACCGTGGCGGAGCCCACCATCACGGAAGCAAGCCAGATTATGCAGGGCATTGCCAAGTCCTATGCCGAGTTCCACGGGGTGGAGATCTCTCCGGAAATCGCCCACCAGTGCGTCGTTCTCTCCGAGCGCTACATCACCGACCGGTTTCTGCCTGACAAGGCCATTGACCTGCTGGACGAAGCCTGTTCCGACGTGAATTTGCAGTGCAAGGAAATCTCCCAGCTGGCAGAGCTGAAAAAGGAGCGGGACGATTACGAGCTGGAGCTGCGGTTGCTCAATGAAAATACGGAGAATCAGGACTATGAGCGCCTGGCGCTGATTCGCAGCAAGCTGATGCAGCTGGCGGCGAAAATTGAGGAGCTGGAAAAGCTGCCCAAACCCGCCGTGACCGTGGAAAATCTGGCGCGGATCATCGAGCTGTGGACGAAGATTCCCGCGTCCAAAATCAAGGCGCAGGAGTATGAGCAGATCAAGGGGCTGAGCGACCGCCTGAAAAACCACATCGTCGGTCAGGACGAGGCGGTGGACGCCGTGTCCCGCGCCATCCGCCGCAGCCGGGTGGGCATTTCCCCCAAGAAGCGGCCTGTGTCCTTTATTTTCGTCGGCCCCACCGGCGTGGGCAAGACGGAGCTGGTCAAGCAGCTGGCAAGCGACCTGTTTGACAATGTGGACAGCCTGATTCGGCTGGACATGTCGGAATATATGGAGAAGCACACCGTCTCCAAGCTCATCGGTTCGCCTCCCGGCTATGTGGGCTATGATGAGGCCGGACAGCTGACGGAGAAGATTCGCCGCCGTCCCTACAGCGTGGTGCTGTTTGACGAAATCGAAAAGGCGCACCCGGATGTGCTGAACGTTCTGCTTCAGGTGCTGGATGACGGACGCATTACGGACGCCCAGGGCAGGGTAGTGAACTTCGAGAACACCATCATTGTCATGACCTCCAACGCCGGTTCCGAGGGCAGCGTGGGCGGCATGGGCTTTGGCCGCAGCGACGGCGACAAGGTGAAGGAGAAGACTATGAAAGCGTTGCAGGGCTTCCTGCGGCCGGAATTTCTCAACCGTGTGGACGAGATCATCACCTTCAACCACCTGACGGAGGAAAACTTCCTGGGCATCGCGGACATCATGCTCAAGGAGCTGCAAGAGAGCCTGCTTAATCGCGGCCTGACCCTTTCCTGGGACGACGATCTGCGCCGCCTGCTGGTCAAAAAGGCCTATTCCGTGACCTATGGCGCGAGAAATCTCCGCCGCACCATCCAGAAGGAGTTGGAAGACCCGATTTCCGAGGCGATCATTGATAGCTTCCAGCATCCCATTTCCGCCATCCGCATCCGGGTGGAGGGAGAGACCGTCAAGCTGGACATTACCTGACATATGGGAGGGGAAAAATCCCCTCCCATTTTTTCACGAATGCTGTAAGATTTTCCCCGTTCCCGCGTCTAATGGGTGTAGGAGGTGAGGCCGTGACGGAGTTTGAACGGATATACCGGGCGTATTTTCAGGATGTGGAGCTGTACCTGCGGGCGATCAGTCATAACGAAAGTCTTGCGGAGGAGCTGACGGAACAGGTATTCTTTCAGGCGTTGAATGCTCTGCCAAAATTTCGGGGCGACTGCGACGTCCGCACCTGGTTATGCTCCATGGCGAGAAACGCCTACCTCAGCCATCTGCGCAAGGAGCGCCCATCCCAGCCCATTGACGAGCTGGAAATCAGCGACCCGAAGCAGGCGGTGGAGGAACAGATCATGGACGCTCAGCAGGCCATGGCCGTTCACCGGGTGCTTCACGACCTGCCGGAACCCTATAAGGAGGTTTTCTCCCTGCGGGTCTTCGGGCAGCTTTCCTTTGGTGACATCGGAAGCCTGTTCGGACGCACGGCAAACTGGGCCTGTGTGACCTACCACCGGGCAAGGCAGAAAATACGGGATGAAATGGGGGAATATGTATGAAACTATCCTGTAATGTGATCCGGGATCTGCTCCCGCTGTATGCGGAAAATCTGACCAGCGAAGAGAGCAACGCCCTCGTGGACGAGCATCTGTGCGGGTGCGACGAATGCGCGAAGCAGCTGGGGATTCTGAAAAAAGCCCAGGCGATTCCGGTGGAAACAGACGCGCCGGGACTGAAAAAGATCAGAAAGGCCATTGTGCGCCGCCGGGTTTTAGCGGTGACCATGGCTGTGATGATGGTGATCACGCTCGTGCTGGGCGCGGCGTTCCTCTGGGAAGCGCCGGTCTGGCTGGACGCAGATCAGGCGGTGAAGGAAGTCATGAAGATGGAGGACGGCAGCATCCGTATCTACTATACGGACATTATTCAGGGAATCAGCAGTGATGACGACATGGCCGGAAACAGGGGCACTCTTTGCTTCAGCACATGGGGCAGGGTACACTTCGGGGAGCAAATGCCCCCTGACCCTTATGTTACGCCGGATGACGCGGGGGGAACCACAGCCTACAGCTGCTACGGTGACCCCACTTTGCCGGAAGAATTGCAGGAACTGGATGCCGCGCGGAACAATTATTGGTATATCAGCCCCAAGAATGGCAGGGCGGAGGTGCTTCTGCTGAAAGGGGAGGGGGACGTGGAAGCCCCTGAGGAGCCGCTTCTGACGGTCAGTCACAACGGGGCGATCTCCTGCGTCGTTCTTGCGGTCATGGCAATTATTTTGGCGATTCTGGCGTACCGTTTCAGAAAGCACCGGGGCGCCCCATGGCTGACCCATGGCGCCGCCCTTGCCGGGTGCGGGTGTGTGTCGCTTCTGGTCGTTTCCGGCGGGCAGTTTGTGGAGTTTTACGGCGACTACACGGCGCATGTGAGCAACGCCTGCATTTTGCTGATACCGATGTTCCTTACGGCGGTGTGCGCCATCCGTCTGCAAAAGCTGAAAGCGCAGGATAAGGGTTTATGAGGAAACATCCCGGAAGGACAGCCTTCCGGGATGTTCTGCGTTTGCTTGTCAAAGAACCTCGTTCATTTTGTCCTCGACCTTCCAGGCAAGGTCTTCGGCCTTATTGGCGGCTTTTGCCGCCACGCGCCGCACGGGATTCTGCCTGGGCATCATCAGAACTGCCACCGCGCCCGCAGCAGCGCCGAGACCGGCGGAAAGCATCCATCCTTTTGCGTTCATAAATTCTCCCTCCCTTCACAGGTAGTATACCCAGAACGAAAAAAATCAGGACTGGAAGGTTTTTATCTTTGCAGATGGAAAAAGTTGTGATACAATAAACAAAAAACATGCTGGAGGCGGGAGTATGTCTATTGATATGTTACAGGAAAAGATTCGGAAGCTTAAGAATCCTTCCATGGTGGAGCTGATGCTGCCCCTGGCTGCTCTGCCGCCCCGGTATGCTCACGACGCTGTAGGTTACGGAGAATTCTGCCGGGATTTGCTCGGCGGATTGAAGGGAATCGTCCCGGCGGTTCGGCTGAGCTTCGGCGCGTTTGCCCTTTTGGGCGGCGAAGGATTGCAGGAGCTGGCGCAGACACTGAACGCCGCCCGCAATATGGGCTATTACACGGTGCTGGACGCGCCGGAGCTGCTCAGCCCGACTGCTGCTCAAATAACGGCGGAAGCGTTTTTCGGCGGAGAAAGCGATTATCCCTGTGACGGATTGGTTGTTTCCGGATACTTGGGCAGCGATATCATCAAGCCCTTCCTGCCCGGGTGCCGGGAGGGGAAGAAGGATTTGTTCGTGGTGGCGCGCACCGGCAACAAATCCGCACCGGAATTGCAGGACTTGCTCTGCGGTTCCCGGCTGGTGCATACGGTGGCGGTGGATTTGATAAACCGGTTCGCGCCGGAGGCGATGGGAAAGCTGGGCTATTCCCGAATCGGCGCTCTGACGGCGGCCAGCTCCGCCGAAAGCCTCCGCAGTCTTCGCGGCAAATATCCCCGGGTGTTTTTCCTGGTGGACGGCTATGATTCCCCCAGCGCCAATGCGAAAAACTGCTCTTACGCCTTTGACAGGCTGGGGCACGGCGCGGTGGTATGCGCAGGGGAGACCATCACCTGTGCCTGGAAGCAGGCGCAATCCGACGGCGGGGATTTTCTGGAGCAGGCCGTTGCCGCCGCAGAACGAATGAAGAAAAAACTGACGAGATATGTAACCGTACTGTAAGGAGGAAGCGAAATGCGCCGAACTGACAGGGAAGTGACCAAACCCGCCGAGATCACGGAGATGATGACCCGCTGTGAGGTGCTGCATCTTGCGCTGAACACGGACACCGTTCCCTACATTCTCCCCGTAAACTTCGGAATGGAGCCGGACGGAATGACCCTTTACATCCATGGCGCGCGGGAGGGGACAAAGTATGCCCTGATAGAGAAGGACAACCGCGCCAGTTTCGAGCTGGACTGTACCCACGGTCTGGTTCTGGAAAACGGGACGTGTTCCATCAACTACGAAAGCGTCATCGGCTGGGGCTATCTGGAGGACGTGACCGAGCCGGAGGAAAAGCGCCGGGCGCTGGATTTGATCATGAAGCAGTACCGAGGCGAGGATTTTCCGTACAGCACCGCCGCGATCCCCAAGACCCGTGTGCTTCGTCTGCGGGTGCAGGCGCGAACGGCGAAGCGGCGGCACATGGGATGATATGTACCGGGGCGAACCGCCCCGGGGGATTATCGGACACCAGCTGTACCCTGACGGGCGGCGTTTTCCGTTGCGTCGGTCATTTCGTCCAGAGGGCCGTTGCCGTTGTCGATGGTAGCGTTGGTGGAAGGCTCCACGCGGGGCATCGTGGTGGGCGCGGTGGTGGCACGGGTCGTTTCGGTGGTCGCGGCGGTCGGCGTTGTGGTGGGAACGGTGGTGTTTCTGCTGGGCTCCTGGTTGGTGCAGCCGCAGCCGGTGAACAGAACCGCGGTAAGGACAAGAACCAGTACGAAAATGGCATATTTTTTCATGTTTTAACCTCCAAATGAATCTTGCTTCAAGCCTATTATTTCCCGTACGCCGGGGTTTACGCTGGTAATAATACCCAGTTTCCTGCAACTTTATAAGCAAAACGGCTTTTCTATCGTTACTTGCATAACGGAAATATTTGCTACTTTTTGATTTGAGTTAGCATATGATAACTCAAGAAATCGGATTTTCTGAAAGTTTTTGTTGCTTTTTCTTGCGTAGACATGTATAATGAAAGACAATCAAAAAACGAAGGAGAATTCTGTGCTATGAAGAAGCTCGTTGCTAAGAAAGATGTGGAGTGCATGGCATGTCTGCAATGCGTCGCTGCCTGCTCCGAGGCTTTTTATAAGGAATTTGACGAGGATAAGAGCTGTGTCCGCATCGTTGCCAAGGGTACCGGTGCAAAGCCCAATACCTGCATTCAGTGCGGCAAGTGTATGCGCACCTGTGAGCACGAGGCCATCACCCAGAACCCCAAGACCGGCGTGTACATGATCAACAAGAAAAAGTGCGTCAGCTGCGGCAAGTGCGCCGAGGTCTGCCCCATGCACGTGATCGTGTTCCAGGAAGGCAGCCCCGCCTCCAAGTGCATCGCCTGCGGCATCTGCGTCAAGGCCTGCCCCATGGAAGTGCTGGAGATCGTGGAGAAATAATCGGATAGATTGGATGGGCAGTCTTTGGCTGCCCATCGTTCTGTTTTTAAGAAAAGGCGAAAAATGAAAAATAGACTTGTAATCCCGTCGGCATCATGGTATAATACAAATCAGTATGTTTAGAAACATTCATCCCTAGGAGGAACGACATGAGCGGACGCTATGAAAGAAAAAAGCCGCAAAAGGCAGGCGGCTGGAAGAAGCCGGTGCTGATTGCGGTTCTGATTGTTGTGATTTTGATTGCCGCGCTGGTAGTTGCGGCTGTGGTATATTACAACTCCATGCTCAACAAGCTGAACAGAGTGCAGGTGCCGCCCATCGACTATTCCAATTTGGAAACGGAGCCGGAGGAGACGACGGAAGCCGTCACGGAAACAACGGCTGCCACAGAGGAAACCACGGTTGCCACGACGGAGCCGCATGTTGCGTCCAGCGCGGACTATATCAACATCCTTCTGGTCGGTCAGGCTTCCCGGGAAGGCGAGGCTGAGCGGTTTGCGGACACCATGATCCTGTGTACGGTGAATACATACGAAAAGACCTTAACCCTGACCTCGCTGCTTCGGGACACGCTGGTGCAGTACCCCAACTATACGGACACCAACGGAAAGAGCCACAGCGGCGGCAAGATCAAGCTCACCAGCATTTACCACAATGGCTACATCTGCACCAACAGTACGGCGGACGCCATGGGTCTGATGAACCTGACGCTGTATAAGAACTTCGGCATCGAAGTGGATTACGATGTGGAGATTGATTTCGATGCATTTATCAAGGCAATTAACCTGATCAACGGTCTCGATGTGGAGCTGACCGCAGCGGAGGCCAAGTATTTGAACGACTTCCATGACCGTTATTACTACGAAATGAAGGAAGGCAAAAACTGGCTGGACGGCTCCACTGCCCTTGCCTATGTCCGTATGCGGAAGGCGGAGGGCGACGGCGAAAGCGACATCAAGCGTACTTCGCGCCAGCGGATATTTATGGAGGCGCTGCTGGACAAGGTCAAAAAGCTGAGCATTTCCGATTTACAGAATCTTGCTAACGAGGTTCTGCCGCTGGTCACCGTGAGTATGACCAATTCCGAGATCACAGATCTGCTCATGAAAATGCTGCCCATGCTGTCCGGTCTGGAGATCAAGACCAGTGGTACCTGCCCGGTGCGTGCCAAGGGCTACTCCTGGGGAGACATGGTGGACATTTACGGAGACGGTATGATCCACAGTGTCATGCGGTTCGACCAGGATAAGAATGTGGCCTACATGCGGGCAATCACCGAGGGTGAAGGCGAGATTCCCGAGACGGTGCCGATTCAGGATTGATGTGAAAAGATTGCGGGAAAGCAGTGCTTTCCCGCAATTTCTTTCTGCATGAGCTTTTGTTACATAAATTTCATGTTTGTCATAATTGCAAACCGCCGGGGAATATGATATACTGTATCATAGTTTACACCCGGAGGCGTTTATGACTGAGTTGACTGAATTCCAGCGGAAACTCTCCGCTTTATTGCCCAATGTGGAGCTTCGGTTTGAGGAAGCTCTGGCGAAGCATACCTCCTTTCGGATCGGCGGAAATGCCGAGGTGATGGCGTTTCCCAAAACCAAAGAGGAATTGGCGGATATCCTGAAAGCCTGCGCTGAGCTGAACTACAAGTGCGCTATCCTGGGCGCAGGAACCAACGTGCTGGCGCCGGACGAGGGCGTCCGGGGACTGGTGGTCTGCCTGAAGGACTGCCTTGGCGGCATGGAGCGGCTGGACGAGACCCGTATCCGGGTGATGGCAGGCATGACCATGGCGCGGGCGGCGGTGAATGCCGCGAACCTGGGTCTCGCCGGCATGGAGTTCGCCCACGGCATTCCGGGAACCGTAGGCGGCGGCGTGTATATGAACGCCGGGGCTTACGGCGGCGAGATCTGCCAGATTTGCGAGAGCGTCGAGGTTATGGATTTTGACGGCAAGCTTTTCCGTCTGCCCAATACGGAGATGGCCTTTTCCTATCGACACAGCGTGCTGGAAAACCGGCCGGGAATCGTGGTCAGTGCGGATTTTGCCCTTCAAAAGGGAAATCCCGAGGAAATCTGGGGGAAAATGAAGGAACTGATTGCCCGCCGCACCGCTTCTCAGCCGCTGGATATACCTTCGGCCGGTTCTGCATTCAAACGCCCGACGGGCGGTTATGCAGCGGCACTGATCGAAGAAGCGGGACTGAGGGGCTATCAGGTAGGCGGCGCGGCGATTTCCGCGAAGCACGCCGGATTTGCCGTCAATCTGGGCGGCGCGACGGCGGCGGACGTGAAGGCTCTGCTGTCTCAGGTGTCCGATCGGGTCTATCGGAAAAGCGGCATCCGCTTAGAGCCGGAGGTTCGCGTCTGGTAAGGGCAAGAAAGAATCATTAGAAGGGTGGTCTCCCCATGGCAAGCTCTTTTTCCTCTGCCGCCAAGGCGGAGGTCTGCCGGATTTTGCCCCAGAAACATTGCTGCGCTCTGGCGGAGTGCTTCGGCGTTCTGCTGTTTGCCAACAATTTCTCCGCTGACGGTATTAAAATCATCACCGAAAGCCGGGATTTTGCCTATATTCTCCCCAAGCTGTTCAAAAAAGCTTTCGATTTACCCTTCGACAGCTACCCCAGCCTTGCGTCACCGGGGAAGCTGGTGTTCCAGATATGGGACGGCGATAAAATCGGGACGATCATGGAAGCCTTTGGCTTCGACGCCCAGGATACCCTGGCGCTCCACGTGAATCTGCCGGTGGTGGAGGAGGACTGCTGTAAAGTGTCGTTCCTCCGGGGGGCATTTCTCGCCGGGGGAAGCGTTACCGACCCCGGAAAGGGCTACCATATGGAGCTGGCGACCACCCACCGGAGCGTTGCCCGGGAGACGGATTCGCTGATGCGGGAGGTCATGGGCTTTTCCCCAAAAATGGCCGGCCGAAGCGGCGGGCAGGTGCTATACCTGAAGCACAGCGAGCTGATCTCTGATTTTCTCACGTTCCTCGGCGCACCGGTGGCGGCCATGGGCATCATGGAAGCCCGGCTGGAAAAGGAACTGAACAACAAGGTCAACCGCCGCTGCAACTGCGACGACGCCAACACCTCCAAGGTGGTGGAGGCCGCGCAGGAGCAGCTTGCGGCAATTCGGATCATAAGAGAGACGGGCGCAATGGATAAACTGCCCGAAAAGCTCCGGCGGGCAGCTGTTGCCAGAGAGGAAAACCCCTCCGCATCATTGTCCGAGCTGGCGGGGATGATGGAGCCGCCCATTACGAAGCCCGCCATGGGCAGCCGGATGCGTCGGCTGTTGGAACTGGCGGAAGAGGTGAAAGCATGAGCTTTGTACATTTACATGTCCATACGGAATACAGCCTGCTTGACGGTGCGTGCCGCGTTGACGGCATCATGGATCGGGTCAAGGAGCTGGGGCAGACCGCCATTGCCATCACCGATCACGGCGTGATGTACGGCTGTATTGATTTCTATAAGGCCGCTAAAGCTGCCGGAATCAAGCCCATTATCGGCTGCGAGGTCTACGTCGCCCGCCGGGGCATGACTGACCGGGTTCACGGGATAGACAACGACCCCTACCATCTGGTGCTGCTGTGCGAAAACCGCAAGGGATACGAAAACCTATGCTATCTGGTGTCGGAAGCCTTTATTCACGGCTTTTACGGCAAGCCAAGAATCGATCTTTCGCTGCTCCGGCAGCACCACGAGGGGCTGATCGCCCTGTCCGCGTGCCTTGCCGGTGCAATCCCCCAGTATCTGATGGAAGAAGATTACGATTCCGCGAAGGAATACGCAAAAAAAATGTCCGGCATTTTCGGGGAGGGGAACTTCTTCCTGGAAATGCAGGATCACGGCATTCCGGAGCAGCGGCCGGTGAATCAGGGCGTCCAGCGCCTTGCCCGGGAGCTGGGACTGCCCCTGGTAGTGACCAACGACGCCCACTATCTGCGCAAAGAAGACGCGGAAATGCAGGACGTCCTGCTGTGCATCCAGACCGGCAAGACCGTGGACGACACCAACCGGATGAAATTCCAGACCCAGGAATTCTACCTCAAAAGCGAGGACGAGCTGAAAGGGCTGTTCCCCGGCTGCGAGGAAGCCTTTGAAAACACCGTCCGCATTGCCGAGCGGTGCAATCTGGACTTTACCTTCCACGAATACCATCTTCCCTCCTATCCCGTGCCGGAGGGGTATACAGACGAGGAATATTTCCGCAAGCTGTGCGCCGAGGGCTTTGCAGAGCGGTATCCCGACGCGCCGGAAGCTTACCGGAAGCGGCTGGAATATGAGGTCGGCGTTATCAGTCGGATGGGTTATGTAAACTACTATCTTATCGTCTGGGACTTTATTCATTTTGCCAAGGTCAACGGCATTCCCGTGGGGCCGGGGCGCGGCTCCGGCGCGGCTTCCATTGTGGCATATTGTATGCACATCACGGAAATCGACCCCATGAAGTATAACCTCATTTTCGAGCGGTTCCTCAACCCGGAACGGGTGAGTATGCCGGATTTCGATACGGATTTCAGCCCGGAACGCCGGGGTGAGGTCATGGAATACGTCATGGAGAAATACGGCGCGGATCACGTCGCCCAGATCGTCACCTTCGGCACCATGGCTGCCCGGGGTGCCATCCGGGACGTAGGCCGGGCGCTGAACTTCTCCTACGCGGAGACGGATGTGGTGGCCAAGCTGGTACCCACCATGCCGCTGCACCTGACGCTGGCGGAGGCCATGAAGATCTCCCCCAAGCTCAAGGAGATGTACGACGGCGACCAGCGGGTGAAAACGCTCATCGACACGGCCATGCGCCTGGAGGGAATGCCCCGGAACACGTCCACCCACGCCGCGGGCGTGGTGATAACGGCGCAGCCGGTCAATACCTACGTCCCCCTGTCCCGGAACGACGATACCGTGGTCACCCAGTACACCATGACCACCATCGAAGAGCTGGGGCTGCTGAAAATGGACTTTTTGGGTCTGCGGAACCTGTCGGTGATTCAGGATGCGGAAGCGCTTGCGCAGCAGGAAGACCCTGACTTTCAGATTGCAAAAGCACCGGATAACGACCCGGAGACCTTCGCCATGCTGGCTGAGGGCAAGACTCAGGGCGTTTTTCAGATGGAATCCACCGGCATGACCGGGGTGTGCGTCAGCATGAAGCCCACTTCCATCGAAGATCTGACGGCCATTGTGGCGCTGTACCGCCCCGGCCCTATGGAATCCATCCCCAAGTTCGTTGAAAATAAGTTCAACCCCGGAAAAGTGACCTACAAAACGCCCCTTTTGGAGCCGATTCTGAAGGTGACCTACGGCTGCATCGTCTATCAGGAGCAGGTCATCGAGATTTTTAGGACTCTGGGCGGCTACT
>OGXR01000945.1_pt1 | contig 22991 bp, 12 predicted proteins | sample 1576331 | NCBI WGS metagenome assembly OGXR01 (sample SAMEA3541473, study PRJEB24748) | human gut metagenome | biome: human gut; feature: human-associated habitat; material: faeces | place: China | collected 2012 | reverse complement strand
TTGTTGCTCAGGTACTTAAAAAAATATTTTATAATAGTGTTGCGGAATTAAGGTGAATCATTTCTCACCTTTGTTAATAACGAGTTTTTTATCTCTTAAAACAACCAATAGAGTTAAGTAATTAACAAGATTTTAACCTTGTATAATATATAACTAAGTTCCGTCTGAACTTAGCAAACAAATAGGAAAACAAGAGATAATATAAAGTTATGAACCTTTAAAAAGAGAAAATGCCTATGGAAAAAGAAACAATCCTGCAAGTTGAATAGTCTCACTATTCGGCCCTTATTACCCTTACCCTAAATTTAAGAAGTATTTAATTAACAACAAATCATCAATCATTTATGAATGAAGATCACAAAAAACGAGGACTAACACATAGCAAACTCCTCACAGCAGTGGCAATCAGCTCACTGTTATTAAGTAGCGGCAACGTGATGGCTGCACAAGCCAATCCTGATAAATCGCTTGGTGTAACAGAACAATTACAAGCTATCACCATCAGCGGTTTAGTTGTCGATGCAGCCGGCGAACCGATTATCGGTGCCAGCGTAGTAGAAAAAGGGACTACCAACGGCGGAATTACCGACTTAGACGGTAAGTTTACATTGACCATAACACCGGGAGCAACACTAAAAATATCATTTGTGGGCTATCAGACACAAGAAGTGAAGGCAGCCAAAACGATGAGAATAACTCTGAAAGAAGATACCGAGATGCTGGATGAAGTAGTAGTAGTAGGCTACGGTGTACAAAAGAAGGCTAACTTGACAGGAGCAGTTTCTACAGTGGACTTAAACAAGACAATGGCAGGTCGTCCACAACAAGATGTAGCCAAAGCATTGCAAGGGGCTGTTCCGGGACTAAGCATTCTCACCACAAGTGGTGCCATCGACGAGACAGCCTCCATGCGTATACGTGGTTTGGGGACATTGAGTAATGGAGAAGTCAGCAATCCACTCATTGTAGTGGACGGCGTTCCGATGGATGACATTTCTTTCCTCGATACGCAAGACATCGAAAATATTTCCGTACTGAAGGACGCTTCCGCTTCCTCCATTTATGGAACGCGCGCCGCTTTCGGTGTGATTCTAATCAATACCAAGAGCGCAAAGCCTAGCGAAAAGGTTACCATCAATTACAGCAACAATTTTGCATGGGATCAAGCTACTTACCTGCCGGACTATCCCGATGTACCCACACAATTAAAGATGGGTATCGAAGCCAGTATGAACGGTGGTGCCGGTATGCCTGAATTGTTCGGTATGTATTTCGACAAATTGTTACCTTACGCCGAAAAGTGGCAGCAACAGAACGGCGGCAAGACCGGCTACCGTCCTATGAACCTCTACCAAAGCGATAGTAACGTGGGTGACTATATCGTATTGGACGGCACTCCTTTTTATTATGCTGACTGGGATGTACAGGACATCTACTTCAACAAAGCTGCTCCTTCCATGAGCCACAATGTTTCTATACAAGGAACATCTGGTAAGACCAATTACTACCTATCTTTCGGCTACAACGAAAAGCAAGGACAGATGAAGATTCACCCGGACGAACTAAAAAAGTACAATGCCTCAGTCAATGTCACCACTAATGTTTACGACTGGCTACAGGTGGGTGCACGCATCAACTATAGTCGTAAGAACTATAAACGCCCGGACACATGGGCCAACACCTACCAATATTTGTGGCGTTGGGGTTCTTATTTCATTCCTTCGGGCACAATCGACGGCTATGACACACGCGTCATGGCCATGCAGAAGCAAGCTGCCGATCGTGAAGTGACAACAGACCTGACCCGTATGAACACCTTCTTGAAAGCTGAAATCGTTAAAGGACTGACCCTTAATGCAGACTTTACATATGCCATTCAGAATATGAACAGCGGTTCGCAGGACAACTCCGTTTACGGCATCAATTGGAGCGGGAAACCGGTACCCTCTTACATCGTCACTAAAGGCAATAGCGGTATCTGGAGAGACTTTTCCAAACAGAACACATGGACGGCCAACGCATACGTAAACTATACCAAAACATTTGCCAAAAAACACAACCTGAATGTAATGGCAGGTGTCAACGCAGAAGAAGAGGAATACAAATATCTGTATGGTACCCGCAATGTGATGTACGATCAAGAGGGATACCCCGAACTGAATATGGCTGGCAAGGATGGACAAGATTTGAGTTGGAATCATACATCCCGCGCTTCTGCCGGTTATTTCGGCCGTATCAATTATGACTACAAAGGCATTTATTTATTGGAACTGAACGGACGTTACGACGGTTCTTCCCGTTTCCCCCATACCGACCAGTGGGCCTTCTTCCCTTCTGCATCCATCGGCTACCGCTTCTCCGAAGAAGCCTACTTCGCCCCACTGAAACATATTGTCAGCAATGGTAAGTTGCGTGCTTCTTTTGGCGAAATCGGCAACGAGGCTGTGGGCGACTACATGTTCGAACAATTAATAAGCCAACGGTTGAACAATAAAAGTACCGGCTATATCTATTGGATTGAAAACAATAATGCCAACGCTAATCTCCTGACCATGTATAACATGCCGGATTTGGTATCAAGTACTTTGACCTGGGAGCGTATCCGCACCCTCAATATAGGTCTTGACCTGGGTCTCTTGAATGACGAACTGACTATAGGTTTCGACTGGTTCCAACGTGAGAATCGTGACATGCTGGCACCGGCACAAGTATTGCCGAACACTCTGGGTGCTTCTGCTCCTTATGAAAATGCCGGTACCTTACGTACACGTGGATGGGAGTTGAACTTGAACTGGCGCCATACCTTCGGCGACTTCGACGTATATGCCAACTTCAACATCGGTGACTCCAAGACTAAAGTAACAAAGTGGGACAATGATTCCAAACTGCTCAGCACCTATTACACCGGTAAAACCTACGGTGACATTTTCGGTTTTGAAACCGACCGTTACTTCGAGGAAAAAGACTTCACCAGCCAAAATGCAGACGGCTCATGGAATTATGCAAACGGCATTGCAAGCCAGGCAGGACTGGAATCCGGTAATTTCCATTACGGCCCGGGAGACGTCAAGTTCAAGGATTTGGACGGCAATGGCAAGATTGACGGTGGAAAAGGCACAGCAGACGACCACGGCGATTTGAAAGTCATCGGAAACTCTATGCCACGCTACGAATACAGCTTCCATTTAGGCGGAGCGTGGAAAGGTATCGACCTTGACCTCTACTTCCAAGGTGTAGGCAAACGTGAGGACTGGACGACTTCTTCCCTAAACCTTCCCGCCATGGTACATGCCGACGTAGCCATCTATTCCCACCAAACAAGCTATAACAAAGTGCTTTGGAATTCAGACTATACCGCCATTACCGGTTATGAGGTAAATCAAGGCAACCGTTATCCACGTCTTTATCGTGGTACAAATAATAGTGGAGGTACCGTATCCGGTATAGCTAACGGCTGCAACAACTACTATCCCCAATCCCGCTATTTGACAGACATGTCCTATCTTCGTCTGAAGAACGTAACTGTGGGATATACCCTTCCGAAAGAGTGGACACGCAAAGCCTACATTGAGAAAGCACGTATCTACTTCAGTGGCAGCAACCTCTTTCTGCTCCACAAAGGGAATGACCTTCCAGTCGACCCCGAAATCAGTACAGGCAATGGACTTACAGCCGGTGGATGGGGACGTATAGCTCCTATTACACGCACATTCTCATTTGGAGTCCAGGTAACATTATAACAACCTCAAAAACTTAAGAACAATGAAGAAATTATTTATATATGGGGTCACAGCGCTGGCGATGTTAACCGGTTGCAACGATTTGCTGGACAAATCCCCCTTGGATACCTTCACGAATACTCCGGCATACTGGAGCAACACCGATAATTTGGATAATCAGTGCAATACTTTTTATAACAACTTTACCGGCTTTGGCAACGGAGCCAGTGGAGGATGGTTCTACTTCAAAACAATAAGCGATGACCAGGTAGATGCAGAAAGCCATAACTGGACTTACACTAACGTGGTCGCATCTTCCACAAACTGGTCAGCCCCTTTCACAGAAATCCGACGCGCCAACTATATCATTGCCGGTGTACAGTCTTCCTCTCTTGATGAAGCAACAAAGGCCCACTATGAAGGTCTTGCACGCATGAACCGTGCGTGGGAATACTATCAGTTGGTCCGTATGTACGGCGATGTTCAATGGATAGACAAAGTTATCGACCCAGCCGACAACGAAGCCCTCTACGGACCACGCACCGACCGGGATGAAGTGATGGACCATGTGCTGGCAGACATCAATTATGCGTGCGAACACATTACCGCAAACAGCAATCGGCAACGTTTCAGCACCGACATGGCATATGCCATGAAAGCAGACATCACCTTATATGAAGGTACATACTGCAAATATCGCACTCAAGCTGAGAATGGCAAAGCCGCTGATGAGAGCCGCGCCAACAAATACTTGCAAGAATGTGTATCAGCCTGCGAATATCTTATGGCCAAAAACTACTCTCTAAGTAACAGTTACAAAGCCAACTATAATTCTGTCAGCCTGGCAAGCAATCCGGAAATGATTTTCTACAAGCCTTATGCACAAAGTTCGTTAAGGCACTCCACCATTGACTACACAATCAATACAAGTGGTACGCACGGCATTTCAAAGGACGCATTCGACAGTTTCCTTTTCCTTGATGGAAAACCGTTGGCAACAACCTCGAAAAACAAGGACGATGCAGCCGTATTGGATGCAGACAAAAATTACTCTATAAGAGAGGTTTTGGCCGTACGCGACAAGCGCCTGTCCGAAATTCTTGACCCGGTACTTTCTTTCAGAGGCCACGCCTACAGCCGTGCCGGTGTAGCAGCCTTCACCACATCGACCGGTTATGGCATCGCCAAGTATGATAACCCCGAAGAATTGAGTGTTAGCGACCGAAACAACATCGGCTACCAATACACCGACTGCCCGCTCTATTGGATTTCAGTTATTTATCTGAACTTTGCAGAAGCCAAAGCCGAAATGGGTTCTCTCACACAAGACGATCTCAACAACTCCATAAACAAGCTTCAGGCTCGTGCCGGCCTGCCGGCTATGACAACTACTCCAGATGCCGATCCTGCCAATAATATGGGAGTAAGCAATCTGATTTGGGAGATACGCCGCTGTCGCCGTTGCGAACTGATTATGGATAACTGGTACCGATATTGGGATTTAATCCGTTGGCACCAGCTCGACAAATTGGATTCAACCAAGTACCCGAACACCATGTTGGGCGCCAACGTAAGCAATGTGCCTGACTGTGAAGAAGCGACCAAGAACGGATATATAGATGCCTCCGATGCACAAATCCGTACTTATGAAGCCAAACATTATTTCTACCCGATTCCAACTACACAGTTGACCCTGAATAAAAACATGAAGCAGAATCCGGGTTGGTAATCAACTAAAAACAGCATATCGCGCTGTACCTCGTTTGGATTTAATTAAAGCGTTCATACATTCCATGTATCTAAATACAAATGTATGGACGCTTTTGTTATTCCCTTTAAAAGGTGTATAGAAACACGAATAGCACCTTCTAAAAGGAACCATAAATCAATATCATATACTTTCCCTTCGTTCATAACATACTAACAAGAAACATATCATGAAAAAGAAGAACATATTTTTCGTACTACTAATCTGCTTCATCAATAGTAGTTGCAACAAAGAAGAACAAACAGACGAGTTACAAGATAAGGATTTCTATTCTGATGTCACAACACGTGCTTCCTACATAAGCGGTACTATTACGGGCGAAATGAACCCCTATGTTGGTGATGGTTACTACACTTATGATTTAAGTATTCCTATACAAAAACAATCTGTAGGTATAAGAATTTCAGCAGTCGGTGGAGAAGCACGATTCAAAACAAACTACCAAGAACGATTCGAGAGTACATGGGTAACCCAAATTCCAGCAGTAAAAAACCATTTTCCAATAAATGTATTATGGACTAAAGCAGGTAGTAATTCTACCCTGATGGTACGTCCTGAAAAAAGTACAATCGAACTTACCGCAGATCTAAGAAACATCAATGTCAAAATGAAACCTATGCCAATCAATGCCCCTTCAACATTTGAATTGGGAGATACGATAACACTTTGGTGCAATTATCCCATAAACAAAGATACGGGCATAAAGTGGACTTACGATAAAAATCTATTCGCTGAAATCTCTCAAAGTGCATCTGTTACACAAAGCAAATTCCAAATAAATTTGAAATCAAAGCAAGCCTTCAAGAACAGCGATGTCGGAGTAGAAGTCCATGATTTCTACATAAATTCTATCGGAGCAAAAGAGTATTTCATGGCTCGGAAAAGCAATATCAGTTTTCCCAATATGGGTCCTCAAATAGATGGCTACAGAAATATTGAACAATATAAAGAATACATATATTCCATCAATGACAGCAAGGCACATACATTTTATTGGACCGGGAAGAATATTAAGATAGTAAGTGGTCAGAACAGCTCTACGGTAACAATCGTACCGACACAACCCGGTAACGCAAGTGTCAAAGTGAGCTACAAATATAAAAATCAAACCGATAATTTTACCAATGAGCTACCTTTGAGTGTATCTAAGACATCAATGCAACTGATTGGCCCTGACGTAATCTGTGACAACGGGACATTCATTCAGTATCAAGAATTTTCCCACAAAAGCAACAGTGGATTGGATTGTTGGCAACGATTTATATTCGCAATTAAATCAGGCATCACCTGCTATCACCCTGAATAATTTAGGGACACCCGGAGGCAGTTCCATTTATACGACCTTAACCGCAATAGTACACACAAAGGAATACACTGTTCAGTTTTCCAAACCAATTACTTTCAATGTATCAGGAATACAAGAAAATGACCATGACATTATATATGGCTATCTGTCACAAAGCGGAGGTGAATGCGGATTGAATCCTATTCCTGAAGGTGCGCATGATTTTCATTGGAGTGTTGACTGCGATTGGGAGGTAGACATGCAAGGATATTATTTCACTACTTTCAGCAGTCGGAACAGTCATGAAATTGAACGAGTTTGCGTAACGGTTGATTTCATAAATGCATGTGGAACCAGAACATACATATATAACTATTTCGACATCGGCTCAACAAATTCAGGAACTTATTCCACACCTAAAAACAGCCTTTCTCCAAAATAGCCCCAGACAGCTTTCACGAAAAAGCCCTCATCCATTTGCTCGTTACACAAAAGAAGCTTATATTTGCTTACTTAAAAACAGACAGCTATCATGGTACAGCAAGACATACGATGGATACAGCGTTTTGAATATACCCACGAACTGGCCTGGAAAGTGATGAAGGACTATGCAGAATATCAGGGGTATACCGACATCCGCAGCTCCCGTGATGCCATACGCAAAGCCCTTGAAATGGGATTGATTGATGACAAGCAATGGACGGAGACTATAGAAGCCCGAAATCTGACATCGCACAATCATGACAACGATGTAGTCTCTGAAGAGAAAATGCAATCCTTGAATACACCATCCTTATTCGATTGAGCTATGTACGGATTGACCGACAATGAACTGGAAAAGCTATGCAATCTCTTCCGGAAACATGAAGAAATAGAGCAGGCTGTTTTGTACGGCTCACGAGCCAAAGGAAATTTCAAGCCTTTTTCCGACATAGACATCACGCTGATGGGAGGCAGACTTACGTATAATACTTTAAGCAGCCTTTCCGATGAAATAGACGACCTGCTTTTGCCTTACAGCGTAGACCTTTCCATCTATGGCAAATTAAAGAATGCCGACCTTTTGGAACATATACACCGTATGGGAATACCCATATTCAGCCGCCCATCAAACTAAACTAAATTTCACACATCCACCCTCACCACCCTCACCTTTCGCACGCATCGCCCTATTCATCGGCATTCAAGAGGTGGGTGAGAGCAAATTTAAAAAGTGAGGGCAAAATTTGCCCTCACCACAAGATTTCTTCGTTCAAAGTTATAAGTCACTCATTCTTACCGTAATATCCTGAAACGGGTACATAAATCGGTTGCAGCATTGTTCCCTCATTCTTCAACTTTCCTTCGGTGCGCAGCCGACGGATATGCCGCATGGCAGTAGTACGCATCATGCCGCAAACGCTTTGAAAGTCATTCCGTGTCATAAAAGGGCGAGTGGCGAAATAGTTGGTCAGCCGACGGTCTATCTCTTTATCCGTCAGTTTAGCCGAATGCTCGTTTGCCTTCAAAGCCTTTGCCTTGATGGTACCAATTTCATTTTTCAGTTTTTGGTCGGCACGAAATTTCACACCCGCCATCTTCACCTTCGTCAACTTACGCTTGGTAGCAGCCACTACCGGTTCGGTCGTGGTGAGCGACACGCGAAAGTAGCCGATGCCGTCGAGATGCACCTGCCTTCCTTCGGCAAGTTCCCTGCCCATGACGTGCGACACAGCATCGAGCACAGCCGTCACATCGGTTTCTGTCAATGAGCAACGTGCCTGGATGTCCCGCCGCAATTCATCGGTAGACCTGCTCCCATTTAGGCGGAGACGGGGATGAAGGATTTTATCTTCCGGAGATTTGTCGTACGAGTCCGGATTCTCGTACCAATCAAACAAAATAGCCATAGTTCAAACTGCGTTAAAGGGTTACATTATACGATAAAGCACTGCACGGAACACGTGCGAAGTACGTACGCAGTCTGTTGAAGTACCAAGGTTATATCACAGCCCAGCCCGTGAGCAGAACCGTTCACTGTAGTGAGCTGCTCCGTTCACTAATATGAACAAGAAAGACCACTTTAGTGGACTGTTCATAAACTCTGGTGTAAAAGTAGACAAAACTATGGGGATAAGCAAAGAAACAAACACCTTTTATAAAAGAAACATATAGACATTCCACCCCAAAAAAGAAGCCAATCGGAAAATAATCCTTGAAAAGCTTGTATCCCCCCCTTTCCCGGCGTATCTTTACAAGAATATTACATACACGATAAAGAATGAAAATCACACTGATCAGAGAGGAACGCGAAAGCGGAAAAGAGGCCGTCAGCACACAAGAAACGGACATGTTGATGGAAAAGCTGAAAACAGAGAACAAGACCGGATACATTACGGAGCTGCGTAGCATCATCCCGCATTTGAAAGGGACCAACGCCCGATATGAGCATATCGACAGACTGCCGCGTCTCTATCCCGCCGTAGAAATGACCCGCACCAAAGCAGGAGAACATCGGATAAAGACCTACAACGGGCTGGTACTACTGGAAGTAAACAATCTGGCCGGGGTGGCCGAAGCCGAACTGGTGAAACAACAAGCCGCCCTGCTGCCGCAAACCTTTGCCGCCTTCTGTGGCTCCAGCGGACGAAGCGCCAAAATATGGGTACGCTTCACCCTGCCCGACGGAGGGCTTCCAAAGAATGAAGACGATATCGCCTTATTCCACGCCCACGCCTACCGCCTGGCAGTGAAGTGCTACCAACCCCTTCTCCCTTTCCCCATCACCCTCCAGGCTCCTTCACTCCTACAAAGCTGCCGGATGACCGTGGACGAACAGCCCTATTATAGCCCCACCGCCGTGGCCTTCTGCCTGGAACAGCCCTGCGCCCTGCCCTCGGAAGACAACTACCGCCAACGGAAACAGCAGGAAAGCAATCCGTTGCTGAGAATGACTCCCGGCTACGAAGTGGCGGACACATGCAACCTGCTCTTCGAGGCCGCCCTCGACCGCGCCTTCCGCGATTTGGACAACTGGCGACGGGGCGACGACCTGCGCCCGCTGCTGTCCCGCCTTGCCGAACATTGCTTCAAAGCCAGCATTCCTGAAGAAGAAGCGGTGCGCCAGACACTGGTGCACTACTACCGGGAGGCAGACGAACCCCTTGTACGCCTGACGCTGCATAACCTTTACGGGGAATTGAAAGGCTTCGGCACCCGCAGCAGCCTAAACAAAGACCAGGAAACAGCTTTCCGGCTGGAAGAGTTCATGAAACGCCGCTACGAATTCCGCTACAACACCGTGCTTGGCGACTTGGAATACCGGCAGCGCGACTCCATCCACTTCTACTTCCAGCCTGCCGACCAGCGCGTACGCAGCAGCATCGCCATGAAGGCACTGAAAGAGGGAGTACGTGTGTGGGACCGCGACATCACCCGCTTCCTGTCTTCGGACTACGTGCCGCTATACAACCCCATCGAAGAATATCTCTATAACACCGGACGCTGGGACGGCAAAGACCGCATCCGCGCATTGGCCGACCTCGTGCCCTGCCACAATCCCCACTGGAGGGAACTGTTCTACCGGTGGTTTCTTGGCATGGTGGCACATTGGCGGAGAATCGACAAACAGCACGGCAACAATACCTCGCCCCTGCTCGTAGGTCCGCAAGGTTACCGCAAAAGTACTTTCTGCCGTATCCTATTGCCACCGGAACTGCGTTTCGGCTACACCGACAGTATCGACTTCAAGAGCAAGCAGGAAGCGGAGCGCAGCCTTGGCCGCTTTTTTCTGATTAACATCGACGAATTCGACCAGATAAACGCCAATCAGCAAGGCTTCTTGAAGCACCTCCTGCAAAAACCGGTTGCCAACCTGCGAAAGCCCTACGGTACCACTATTCAGGAAATGCGCCGCTATGCCTCCTTCATCGGGACCAGCAATCTGAAAGACCTGCTGACCGACCCGTCGGGAAGTCGCCGTTTCATCTGCATCGAAGTGACCGGTCCTATCCAGACAAACGTCACTATCAATTATCACCAGCTCTATGCCCAAGCCATGCACGACATCATGAAGGGTGAACGCTACTGGCTGGACGACACTGACGAAGCAATCGTAAAGGAGTACAACCGGGAATTCGAGCGGGTAGACCCATTGGAAGAACTTTTCCTTTGCCATTTCCGTGGCGCGGAGGAGAGCGAAGAAGGCGAATGGCTCACAGCCATGCAGATTTTCAACGACCTGCAACAGAAAACGAGGGATAAGTTGGCCATCAACCGGATAGCAGCTTTCGGGCGCACGCTCCGCAAGCTGGACATCCTCAACAAGAAATCGAACCGGGGAACACTTTATCATCTGGTAAGAATAGAAGAATGAACCGGCACTCCCACCGATTGTACCAAAGTGAGGGCAAACTTGGCCCTCACTCTTTTTATAAAAAGTATTTCCGTAGGCAACTGATGCAGTTCAACCATTATTTAATAAGGTGAACAGTTGACTATTTGCAAATTATGATTGATAATACTAAAAATACCCAAATAAGTGTTTTTGATATTAAAATAAAACGTATCTTTGTTGCAAACAACGTCCTCCTTAATAATACTATTATGAAGAAACTGCTGCTTTTAGCCTTTGTGCTATGTAGTTCTTTACTGTGCCGGGCACAAGAAGAACGAATTATTTTAGGTGATGAACAGACTTCCGAGTATTTTCCAATCCTAAAAGATAAACGAATTGCCATATTCTCCAATCATACAGGAATGATAGGAGACAAGCATCTGCTGGACATTCTGCTGGAAAACAAGTTCAATGTAGTAGCCATTTTCTCCCCTGAACACGGTTTCAGAGGAGATGCCGACGCAGGCGAACACGTGTCCAGCTCGGTAGACAAGAAGACCGGAGTACCTATCCTCTCGCTGTACGACGGGAAATCCGGAAAACCAAGCGAAACATCCATGCGCAAGTTCGATATCCTTGTGGTAGACATCCAGGATGTAGGCCTAAGATTCTATACTTATTATGCCTCTATGTGCCGGCTGATGGACGCTTGTGCAGAATACAACCGCAAGGTGCTGATACTGGACCGCCCCAATCCGAACGGACACTACGTGGACGGCCCGATACTGGACATGAAATATAAATCCGGTGTAGGTTGGCTGCCGATTCCCGTGGTGCACGGCATGACGCTGGGCGAACTGGGCCTGATGGTAAACGGCGAACGCTGGTTGCCGGCGTCACGCACTTGCGACCTGACCGTCATTCCCTGCAAGAACTATACGCACCGGACCCTATACAAGCTGCCGATTCCCCCGTCCCCCAATCTGCCGAACATGAAGTCCATCTATCTGTACCCCTCGACCTGCTATTTCGAGGCCACTCCGGTCAGTCTGGGAAGAGGAACCGACCTCCCCTTCCAGGTCTACGGGCATCCCAACATGACGGGCTACAGCTACAGCTTCACCCCGCGCAGTGTTCCCGGAGCCAAGAATCCGCCCCAGCTGGGCAAGCTTTGCCACGGCGTGAACCTGAGCAACATGAGCGACGAGGAAATCTGGAAACGCGGTATTGACTTGAGTTACGTGATAGACGCTTACCGGAATCTGAACATGGACGACCATTTCTTCCGTTCCTTCTTCGAACTGTTGATAGGCACCGACTACGTGCGCAAAATGATAAAGGAAGGGAAGAGCGCCGAAGAAATCAAGGCAAGATGGAAAGACGACGTAGAGAAATTCAAGGTACAGCGCAAGCCCTACCTGCTCTACGAAGAATAAAGACATGTACAATTCACTATTTACAATGTACAATTTCAGAGAAGGTACAATTCAAAAGTAAATGGGAAGGTACAACAGTTTATACTAAAGAAACGCCGCATGGCAAATTGTAAATTGTAAATGAACAAATTGTAAATAAACATTATGACTCCACTATCCGTAATCATCACCATAGCCGCCTACTTCGCGATACTGTTCACGGTATCCTATATTGCAGGAAGGAAGGCAGACAACGCCGGCTTCTTTGTGGGTAACCGCAAGTCATCCTGGTATGTCGTGGCGTTCGCCATGGTCGGTTCCGCCATTTCAGGTGTGACCTATGTATCCGTACCCGGCATGGTTGCCGCCAGCAGCTTCGGCTATCTGCAAATGGTGTTGGGCTTCATTGCCGGACAGCTCATCATAGCCTATCTGCTGGTACCGCTATTCTACAAAATGAACCTGGTATCCATCTACGAATATCTGGAGAACCGTTTCGGCATGTCTTCCTACCGCACGGGTGCCTGGTTCTTCTTCATCTCCAAAATGCTCGGTGCCGCTGTCCGTCTGTTCCTCGTATGCCTGACGTTGCAACTGCTGGTATTCGAACCTTTCGGACTGCCTTTCCTACTGAACGTGGCCATCACGGTGGCACTGGTCTGGTTGTACACTTTCCAGGGTGGCGTAAAGTCTCTTATCTGGACAGACTCTCTGAAGACATTCTGCTTGGTGGTGTCGGTCGTACTCTGCATCTGGTATATCGCTTCCGACCTCAATCTGTCATTTACCGGTATGGTAAGCACCATTGCCGACAGTGACATGTCCCGCATCTTCTTCTTCGACGATGTGAACAGCAAGCAGTACTTCTTCAAGCAGTTCCTCGCCGGTGCCTTCACCATGATTGCCATGACCGGGCTGGATCAGGACATGATGCAGCGCAACCTGAGCTGCAAGAACTTCAAGGACTCACAGAAGAACATGATTACCAGTGTCATTTCGCAGTTCTTCGTCATCCTGCTTTTCCTGATGCTGGGCGTGCTGCTCTACATCTTTGCCGCCAACCAGCAGATTGCGGTGGAGAAGAGTGACGAACTGTTCCCGCTGATTGCCACCGGCAACTATTTCCCTGCCATTGTGGGCATACTGTTCATCATCGGCCTGATTTCTTCTGCCTATTCAGCCGCAGGCTCGGCACTCACCGCGCTGACCACTTCCTTCACCGTAGACATTCTGGGAACGAAAGGCAAGTCGGAAGAGACGGTTGTGAAGATGCGCAAGAAAGTGCACATCGGCATGGCGGTTGTCATGGGAATCACCATTTTCGTATTCAATCTTCTCAACAACACCAGTGTCATCGACGCTGTATATATTCTGGCAAGCTATACCTACGGTCCTATCCTGGGTCTGTTTGCTTTCGGCATTTTCATGAAACAACAAGTGCGTGACAAGTACATCCCGTTAGTTGCCATCGCCTCCCCGGTTCTCTGCTTCATTCTGCAGAAGAATTCCGAAGCCTGGTTCGGAGGTTATCAATTCAGCTACGAATTGCTGATTTTCAATGCACTGTTCACTTTCATCGGTCTCTGTCTATTGATTAAGAAAGATAAAAAGAACAATTAACTTAATACATCATCTATGAATGTAAGACGTCAGTTTTTACTTAGTCTGCTTGCCGCCTCCCTCTTCCCCCACGCGGGAGGCGCGCAAGGACTTCCGACGGATGTCCGTCAGGCAATCGGGAAATTCCTGGATACCACCGCACGAAAAGAAGTTTCCGTAGGACGTATCAGCATCGACTCAGTGGCTGTGGAAGGAAATACACTGCAACTGTTTGCCAACATGAACTGTGCCTATATTCCTTTCCGTGAGGACAATGTGGCCGAAATCTACCAAGGCGTAAGCGCCCTGCTGCCGGCGGAGTTTGCCAAATACAAGCTGCAAATCCGTACCAACAAGCGCAGTATCGAAGAACTGGTTCCCCAAGCCCTGCGCAGTAAAAAAGACAAAAAGACGAAGACATTCAGCCCCGTCGCTTCCAAGCCTCTGGTTACCGAAGTTTCCTCCCCCTACACCCCCACCAACGGCTTGCATAACCGGCATATCGCCCTATGGCAAAGCCACGGCTGGTACTACGAATCAAAACTCGACCGCTGGGAATGGCAGCGTGCGCGTATCTTCCAGACAGTGGAAGACCTCTACACCCAGAGCTACGTATTGCCCTTCCTCGTACCGATGTTGGAAAATGCCGGTGCCAATGTGCTGCTTCCCCGCGAACGCGATTGCCAGACGGCAGAAGTCATCGTAGACAATGACGGTTGCCTGACCGGCCGTTCCGTCTATACAGAAAATTCCGGTGACAAGCTCTGGAGTCAGGGAGAAGGACAAGGCTTCGCCCACCTGCGCCCCCAATACATAGACTTTGAGAATCCTTTCAAGGAAGGCACCTACCGCGCCATAGAAACCATCAAGAAAGGAAACGCAAGCACCGCCGAATGGATTCCCGAAATCCCTTCGACCGGACAATACGCCGTATACGTCTCTTACCAAACCTTGCCAAACAGCGCGGACGATGCCCTTTACACCGTCTATCACAAAGGCGGCACCACGCAGTTCAAGGTAAACCAGCAAATGGGAGGCGGCACCTGGATTTACCTCGGCACCTTCGGCTTCAATGCCGGCCGGAACAATGAATGCAAAGTCGTTCTGAACAACCTTTCCTCCAAAGTAGGAAGAATCATCACTGCCGACGCCGTGAAGATAGGCGGCGGCATGGGGAACATAGCCCGGGGAGAAGTCAGCGGTTATCCCCGTTTCTGCGAAGCCGCCCGCTACTGGCTGCAATGGGCAGGCATACCGGACAGCGTATATTCAGAAAGCAACGGCAAGAATGACTATACCGACGACTATAAATGCCGTGGTATCTGGGTGAACTACCTTTCCGGAGGCTCTGCCGTGAACCCGACGGAAAAAGGGCTGAACATCCCTGTCAACATGGCCTTTGCCTTCCACTCCGATGCAGGAACTACACTGAACGATTCCATCATCGGGACACTCGGCATCTACTATACCAACGCCTACAATGAGAAATTCGCCAACGGAGCATCCCGCTACTTGAGCCACGACCTGACAGACTTGATTCAGTCCAACATCGTGCGTGACGTGCGTACCCTCTACGAACCCCAATGGACACGCCGAGGCAAATGGAACCAATCCTACTATGAGGCCCGTGTACCCCGCGTACCTACCATGCTACTCGAACTACTTTCCCATCAAAACTTTGCAGACATGCGCTACGGACTGGACCCGCGTTTCCGTTTCACCGTAAGCCGCGCCATCTACAAAGGTATGCTTCAGTTCCTCTGCTCACAATACAACATGGATTATGTAGTGCAACCGTTACCGGTAGACCACATGGCCTTGCGCATGACCAGCGAGAACGAAGTGGAACTGACCTGGCAACCCGTAGCGGATGCGTTGGAACCAACTGCCGTAGCAGAGAAATACATTGTTTATACCCGTATCGGCGACGGGGATTTCGACAACGGAGTATTGGTGGACGGCAACAGTTACCGAACCACGCTCCCCGCCGGCATGGTATGCAGTTACAAGGTAACCGCTGTCAACAAGGGCGGTGAAAGTTTCCCTTCCGAAATTCTTTCCGCCGGACGGGCGTTCAATTCCAAAGGTACCGTATTGGTGATAAACGGATTCGACCGCATCAGTGCCCCTGCCGACTTTACGGCCCCCGCCGACACCCTCCTTGCCGGATTTCTGGATGAGCAGGACCACGGGGTCCCCTATATCCATGACATCAGCTACATTGGCAAGATGAAGGAATACCGCCGTTCCATTCCCTGGATGGACGACGACGCCTCCGGTTTCGGCGACAGTTATGGAAATTACGAGACCCAAGTCATCGCAGGAAATACGTTCGATTATCCTGCCATACATGGTGCCGCTATCCTGAAAGCGGGATATTCGTTTGTATCGGTTAGTAATGAAAGTCTCTCCCCCGTAGGAAAGGGAGAGAAGAATATTCCGGTGGATATGAGGGAGTATAGGTATGTGGACTTGATACTTGGGAAGCAATGCCAGACCAAGATGGGACGGGGAGGCGTAAAACCGTTGGAGTTCAAGACTTTCAGCAAACCGATGCAGGAGGCTATTGCGGCTTATTGTAAGCAAGGTGGAAATATCTTTGTTTCGGGCGCTTTTGTAGGAACGGATTTATGGGACAACCGCCTTGCAACCGCCGACGAAGCCGACAAGAAATTTGCGATGGAAGTACTGAAATATAAGTGGCGTGTGGGACAAGCGGCTACAATGGGTAAGGTGAAAAGCGTAGCTTCTCCGTTCCCCGCCCTTTTAGGAAACTATACCTATCACAATGAGCTGAATGCCGATTCGTATGTGGTGGAATCACCGGACGCCATTGAACCGGCAACCAAAGATGCACACACCGTGATGCGGTATTCTGAAAACAACCTGAGTGCCGGTGTGGCCTACCAAGGCGACTACAAGACTGTTGTATTGGGATTCCCTTTTGAATCCATACGTACTGATTCTGAAAGAGAGGCATTCATGAATGCTGTACTGACATTCTTCAATGACAACAAGTAATATCAACCAATCATCATCTATGAACAGAAGACTGTTAATAATCGTCCTGATGGCTTGCCTGCTCCCCCTGGGGATGCAGGCACAGCAAGGGACATTCCGTTTTGCCCAACTGACGGACATTCATCTGACCCCGAACAATCCGAATCCCACAGAGGACCTGCTGCGTTCCGTGGCACAGATTAATGCCACCGACAGTATCGACTTTGTCCTGGTGACGGGCGACCTGACCGAAGAAGGCGACCGTACTACCATGGAAAAAGTGAAATCGTGCCTTGACTTGCTGAAGGTCCCCTACCACGTAGTCCTAGGCAACCATGAAACGAAATGGAGCGACTCCGGCTGTACCGCTTTCGGAGAAATCTTTGGCGGCGAACGCTTCGAGTTCGAGCATAAGGGATTCCTTTTCCTCGGCTTCAACTCCGGTCCGCTGATGCGTATGGCCTACGGGCATGTAGTGCCGCAAGATATCCGTTGGATGACGGAAGAAATGGATAAAAACGGCAAAGACAAACCGGTGATACTTGTCACCCACTACCCGCTAATGGAAGGTGATGTGGACAATTGGTATGAGGTGACGGATGCCGTCCGCCCCTACAACGTGCGCTTGTTTATCGGCGGACACTACCACAGCAACCGGGATTTACGTTACGACGGCATTCCGGGCGTACTGATGCGCAGCAACCTGTGCGACAAAGAAGGGAAACCGGGTTACGGCATCTATGAAGTAACCGGGGATTCCATCCGGGTATACACGCAACGTATCGGCGAGCCCAAGAAGCAGTGGACAGCATTCTCGCTGACCGGACAGTATTACGACCGCAACGGAAAGGCAGAGAAATATCCTGACTTCTCGGTCAACAAGGAGTATCCGCAAGTAAAGGAGCAATGGATGGTGCAGACGGGCGCAGGCATTTACTGCTCTCCCGCCGTAGAAAAAGATAAAGTGTTCGTAGGAGACGATATGGGACAGCTGACAGCCTACGCCCTGAAAAACGGTAAAAAGCTATGGAGCTTTGAATCCGGCAAGCGCATTGTCGGTACTCCGGCCGTAAGCGAGGGTATCGTTGTATTCGGGTCTGCTGACCGTCACATCTACGGATTGAACGCCAAAGACGGCAGCCTGCTCTGGACGGTAGAAGCCGCCGAACCGGTGCTCGGAGCCGTGACCATCGCAGACGGCAGAGCATACATCGGTGCCAGTGACGCCACTTTCCGTGCCATAGACATCCATACGGGAAAAGTAATCTGGGCCTACACCAGCGTGAAGGGCTACATCGAGACCAAGCCGTTGGTGACGGAAGACAAAGTTATCTTCGGCGCATGGGACAATACACTGTATGCCCTGAGCAAGGCAAACGGGCATGAACTATGGAAATGGACGGGCGGACTGACCCGTATGCACTTCTCTCCAGCCGCCGTATGGCCGGTAGCCACCGACGGCAAAGTATTCATTACCGACCCGCAACGCGCCATGACCGCCATAGACATCCATACGGGCAATACCGTGTGGCGCACCTTCCAGTCCATGGTGCGCGAGACCATCGGACTTTCCGAAGACGGTGAACGTATCTATAGCAAAACGATGAACGACAGCATTGTTTGCTATGCAGCTCAAGGAGATACTCCGCGGGAGTTGTGGGTAACCCATGTAGGTTTCGGTTATGAGCATGCCCCCTCCATGCAAGTGGAAAAAGAGGGGGTCATGTTTGGCAGTACCAAAGAAGGACTTATCTTCGCACTGGAAGGAAAAACAGGCAAAGTACTGTGGAAACATAAAATAGGAAATTCACTCATCAGTACCGTAGTTCCGTTGAACGGCCACGAAGTTCTATTCACGGCAACCAGCGGGGAAGTGGGACTTCTGAGAATTAAAAATTGAGAATTAAAAATTAAAAGATATATCATGAATAAAATCAGTTGCTTTCTTCCCTACGCAGGAAAAGAACAAGTAGAAAAAACAGTGAATAGCCTACAGGCGACAGGACTTATAGAAGAAATCCGGTTAATCACGACCGATGCCACTCTGGAATCGCTCCCGGACTGCGAAATATTGTTTGTTGACATGCCCTACAGCAGTGCAACTCTCAAAGCTATTGCTAATGCAGCCAAGGGAGAATACACATTGCTTTATACCAAAGAGACTACGCTCGAAATGGGTATGTTTGCACTGGAACGTATGATACACATCCTTGAAGATTCAAGCGCCGGTATGGTATATGCCGACCACTACCAAATAGCAGACGGCAAGCAGAGCAACGCTCCGGTAATCGACTACCAATTCGGTTCCTTGAGGGATGACTTCAACTTTGGCTCCCTGCTCCTTTTCAACACCGAAAAACTAAAGGAAGCCGCCGGACACATGAAGTCTGACTACAACTTCGCCGGACTTTACGACCTGCGCTTGAAATTGAGCCAACATTCAAACTTGGTACATATCAACGAATACTTATACAGCGAGGTGGAAAACGATACCCGCAAGAGCGGCGAAAAGATTTTCGACTATGTAGACCCCAAAAACCGTGACCGCCAGATTGAGATGGAGCAGGCATGTACCGAACATCTGAAAGAAATCGGGGGATATCTGGCACCGGAGTTCAAGAAGATTGAGTTCTCTGCCGGTAACTTTGAGTATGAAGCTTCGGTCATCATTCCGGTGCGCAACCGTATCCGTACCATCCGTGACGCCATCAAATCTGTATTGATGCAGAAGACAGACTTTAAATATAATCTTATCATCATCGACAACCATTCCACAGACGGCACTACGGAGGCCATCGATGAATTCAAGGATGACGAACGCGTCATCCATATCATCCCCGAACGTACCGACCTCGGCATCGGCGGTTGCTGGAATATGGGGGTACACCACCCCAAGTGCGGCAAGTTTGCCGTGCAGCTGGACAGCGATGACGTATACAAAGACGAAAATACACTCGCCATCATGGTCCGCGCCTTCTACGAGCAGAACTGCGCCATGGTGGTAGGCACCTATATGATGACGGACTTCAACATGAACATGATTGCTCCGGGCATCATCGACCACAAGGAATGGACTCCGGCAAACGGACGCAACAACGCCCTCCGCATCAACGGTCTGGGTGCCCCGCGCGCCTTCTATACCCCGGTGCTGCGCGAAGTGAAAGTACCCAATACCAGCTATGGCGAAGACTATGCACTGGGACTGAACTTCTCCCGCCAATACCAGATAGGACGTGTGTACGACGTGGTCTACCTCTGCCGCCGTTGGGACGACAATTCCGACGCCTCACTGGATATTGTAAAAATGAACGGACACAACCTTTACAAAGACCGTATCCGTACTTGGGAACTCCAAGCACGCATAGCAATGAACAAGAAAAAGTGATTGCACACCGTAAATCATCAAATAACAGACAAGCTCATGAATCAAACGATACACAATCTTCTAACCGGACAACTGGCATCCTGGGAGACGGCACGCAACAATTATGCTGCCCTCTCCGGTGTGCGGGTGAAAGAGCTGAATGTAAACGGCATACCCTATAAGGTACAGTTCAACCCGGCACGCATCGTTTCCTCCGGTGCCAAGGTGGATGCCAAGTCCATTCAGGAACGAAAATGCTTTCTGTGCCCGGCAAACCTGCCACCGGTACAGAAAGGTATCCCATTTGGCGGGCACTACCATATTCTGGTGAATCCGTTCCCCATTTTCCCTCGCCACCTGACGATACCGGAACTGGCGCATACTCCCCAACGCATCGCTTCCCGCTTCACCGATATGCTGGAGCTGGCCGAGGCGCTGACGGAATATACCATTTTCTACAACGGTCCCCGATGTGGCGCCTCCGCCCCCGACCATGCTCATTTCCAGGCAGGAAACAAAGGGTTCATGCCTATTGAAAAGGACTGGCGCGGACAGACTGCCGGGAAAATAGCCGATTATAGGAAAGCAGCACTGTGGTATCTTGACGACGCTCCCCGTGCCACACTTGTGATTGAATCCACCTCCAAAGAGGACGCGGCAGACTTGTTCGACATCATTTACCGTTCTCTGGACGTGAAACCCGAAGAAGACGAGCCGATGATGAACGTACTGGTCCTATACGAGGCCGACCGTTGGGTGGTCTTTGTCTTCCCGCGCGAGAAACACCGCCCCGCCTGCTATACTGCCGAAGGAGAAGCCAATCTGTTGAGCAGCCCGGCATCCGTCGACTTGGGAGGTGTCTTTATCACCCCCGTAGAAAAGGATTTCTTGAAAATCACTGCGGAAGACGTGGCGCAGATATTAAGTGAAGTATGCCTCTCTGCCACAGATTTCCACAAGGTACGGCAGCGTATCAGGGAAAAAATATGACTTCTGAAATCCAAGAACTCTAATTTTAAAGAAATACCATTATGAAAGAGCCCAAAGTACAAGTAGGCATTCTGTTTGAACCGCAGATAGAATTCGTTTTGCTGAATCCGTATCGCATGGACGGAACGGAAGTCAGCGGCAAGCAGGTAGTGATTCAATTGCTGGGCGATTCGCCCAATGCGTATTTCGGCGCGCTGGGCGCCCCCAACGGCATTGTGCTGCTGGCGGGAACCGGCTCGTTTGCCGTCAGCTATGACGGGCAGGGAAACGAGACGTCGATAGGCGGCTGGGGGCCTGTCCTGGGCGATGAAGGTTCAGGCTATGACATTGCACGGCGCGCCATTCAGGCAGCGCTGCGCGATTATGATTGCGGCAGGCCCGTCACGCCGCTGGGGCAGGCTGTGCTGGCGCACTACGGGGTAAAAAGCGCCGCCTCCCTGGTGCATGCCATTTACCATGGCGGGTGCGACAGGCGCTTCATGGCGCAGCTGTGCCCAACCGTTGGCGAGCATGCCGGGCGCGGCGAGGCTGATGCGCTGCGGATCCTGGATGACGCTGCGCAGGCGCTGTGCGGCATGGCCGTCACGCTTCAGCGGCGCTGCCGCCTGCGGGCCTGCGATGCGGCGCTGACGGGCGGCGTATCAGGCCTGGGCGCCACCAGAAGGCTGAGCTTCTATGCGCATGGCATTGGAACGCTCCAGTGGGGCGCCAAACGTGGTGCCGACCATGATGCGGTCAACAACCAATCCGAAGCGTATGGGTTGTATAAGAAGTGGGGCATACCCGTTTCGCCACATAACCGTGAGGTCACCACATTCAGCCAGATTCTCGACATGATCGATTACTACGGCGAGCATCGTGGAGACATCGAACACGCGCTCGACGGCATTGTCGTAAAAGTGGATGATTTGGGATTGCAACGATCGTTGGGCGCGACCTCGCGTGCTCCGCGTTGGTCCATCGCCTACAAGTACCCGCCGGAGGAAGTCAATACGGAACTGCTTGACATCACCGTGCAGGTGGGGCGCACCGGCCGTGTGACCCCAGTGGCCATATTGAAGCCCGTATATGTTGCGGGTTCGACGGTGTCGAGAACCACCTTGCACAATCCATTCGAAGTGGAACGCAAGGGTGTGCTCATCGGAGACACCGTTGTGGTGCGTAAGGCGGGCGATGTGATTCCCGAACTCGTAGGTCCTGTGCTGGAACGCAGGGAAGGACACGAAGGCCAGCTGCGCCGTTTCGTGATGCCTTCGCACTGCCCGAGCTGCGGGGCGGAACTCGCTCCGGCCAAAGAGGGGGACAAGGACATCCGCTGCCCGAACGTGGAATCCTGCCCGGCACAGTTGACCGAACGCATCATCAATCTGGCCTCCAGGAAAGCGTTCGATATCGAGCATTTAGGCGACCAATCCGCCATCGCTTTGACGAATCCGGAAGAGGACCGTCCCGATTCGACGGCCACCTACGCGCCGAACATCACGGAAATCGTGGTGGAGCCGGGCGCGGAGCCCGAACCGTACGAGCCTGTGGAAG
>OGXR01000943.1_pt1 | contig 23039 bp, 20 predicted proteins | sample 1576331 | NCBI WGS metagenome assembly OGXR01 (sample SAMEA3541473, study PRJEB24748) | human gut metagenome | biome: human gut; feature: human-associated habitat; material: faeces | place: China | collected 2012 | reverse complement strand
TACTTGTTCATTTCAAGACGGTCAGGGCTGTTCTTCTTGTTTTTCATCGTGTTGTAGTTTCTCTGCTTGCACTCGTTGCATCTCAAAGTGATCTTCACGCGCATCTAACGGCACCTCCTTATTAGATTGGCGGCCGAAGGCCGCTCTCTGCCTCCCTGCCGGATAGGGCGTCTTTTCCAGCGCCGAAGCGAAAAGCGTGCAAAAAGAAAGCCCCATGCTCACAGGTAAGGTTAAGTTTACCACATGTGCAAGGGGCCGTCAAGGACTTTCCGGCAGAAAATTTGTATTTTTTTGCGGGAAATACCGCCCGGACCCATCCGGCCCGGGCGGCAGCGTTTATTGCAGAGGGAACAGCTGGCCGATGTACTCCACCGGCAAAGCCGTACCGCCGGAGGCCACATAGTCCTCCGTCATCAGCGGGCTGCTTCCGGCGGTCTTTCCGTCGGGGCCGTAGAGGGTCAGCTGGGCAGAGTCGGCACTGTTCTGGTCCAGCATGGCCATCAGCTTCCCATCCTGATAAGCGGCCATCACATAGTGGTACCGGTCCCATACACCCTCCTGATACAGGGCCTTGCCCACCAGAAGGACGTCGCCATAGCTGCCGATGACGCTGGCCCCCAGATAGCTGTCCTCCGTGTGGGACACGCCGTCCGGAAGCGGGGCGCTCATAGGCGACAGGTCCAGCTGCCGCACTTCGCCGGAGGCAGGGTCCATCAGCAGGATGCTCTCCCCTGCCGCCAGACACACCTGGCCGCCGGTATACAGCGTCGTGCCGGTGAAGATCGTGCTGACGTAGCATTCGGCGCTGTCGCTGATCTGAGCCTGCACCCAGGCCGCCTGCTCCGGATGTCCCAGGGGATAGCGGCCCACGCTGACGGTAAGCGGAGCGTCATCGCCTGCATAGCTCATATACACCACCACCGCCGTGTCGCCGTCCGCCGCAGCGCACCGGACACTGCCCCGGTCCTCCGTGGTTTCCGGCAGCGGCTCCCGGCGCTCCTGCCCCTCCCGGATATAGGTGAAGCTCTGGCCGTCAAAGGTGGCTCGCTCCTGCCGCCAGCCGTCGGGCACAAAGCCGTAGCTGGTGCCGGTGTAGAACAGCTGCCCCTGGGTCAGGGTATTGCGCTGGATGTTCCAGGTGGCGGAATAGTATTGAAACACCTGGCTGCCGGGCTCGCCGCAGGTGTAGATCAGCAGCAGCGGAACGCAGCCCGGTTCCGCCTCCGGCAGGCCCTGCGCCTTCACCGGGTTCGGTTCGTTCTGCCCCTTCACCGGGGTCTTTGGCTTGGTCCCGCAGCCTGCCAGGGAAAACAGGGCCGCCAGACACAGCAGCAGCGCGCAAATCCTCTTTTTCATAAGAAAGCCTCCTTATAGGTCGTGTTTCCTTGAGCTGTCTGCATGATAGCATACATCCCCGAACCCTGCAATAGATTTTTGTGTATTGTGTCCAAACTGTAATCGTTTTGAAACCGTTTTGTATCACTTGTTACAAAATGTAACCTTTGGCGCAGAAGCGCCACCGCCGCATCTGCGCCCTTTGCTCCCCTGTCAGCAGCCATCCGCTGGGGTGTTCCCGTCCTGTTTTTCTCCACAGATTGTATGTTTTGCAGATTAAAATGTACACATATGGTACATATTGCAAAAAAGATTGACATGTCGCTAATTTTCATCTATAATTCAGAAATAGGACCCAGATACAATTGGATAAGACAGAAAGGAGTCTCCCATGAACGACGCATTGATGATCATCACCTGTATGGTCTTTCCGTTTTTGCTGGCCTGGCTTATCAAGTCCGTGGTCCGGCTGGATGATGAAAAAACGGTGTCCCCTGTCCTGCCGTGTATTCTGATGGGCATTGACCTGTTGATTCTCCTGTCCGCATTCCGCTGGTACTTCTGACCTGCACCTGTCAAAAAAGCAGACACATAGTGAAAACTCCGCATCCAATGGATACGGAGTTTTCATTTGCTTTGTCAGGCTCAGCCCATGCGTCGGGCGGCGATGTAGTGGGCGGAATAGTAGGGGTTGCCGTTCAGCGCCGTCAGCAGCACGCCGCCGCTGCCATAGGTGGAGGCGTGGACGAACTGATCGTTGCCCACATAAATGCCGCAGTGGGAGGCGGGGCTGGTGGAATAATTGTCGTCGTGGAAAAAGATCAGGTCCCCGGGCTGGAGTTGACTGCGGTCCACGGCGGCGCCGCAGCGCATCTGATCTGTGGCCCCGTGGGGCAGACGGATGCCGAACCGGCCATAGATGTACATGGTAAAGCCCGAGCAGTCGAAGCCGCCGGGACCGGCCCCGCCGTATACATAGGGGGCCTTGCCCACAAAGGACCGGGCCAGAGCCGCAATATCGGCCCCGTTACCGGAGGCGGGCACGCTGGGTGCAGGCGCGGGAGACGGCGCGGAAGCGGCGGGCCGCGCGGCGGCCAGTGTCAGATAATCTCCGGACATGTAGCCGGTTTTCCCGCTGTACTGCACCCGGAACCAGCCGTTTTCAAAGCCGGACACATCCACATATTCGCCCCGGGAGGCGGAGGCCAGCACCCCGCCGGACGTTCCGGCAGCGGGCCGCAGGTTCAGCCCATCGGACGTGACCCGGGCCACGCACCGCAGGTCCCCGGCAGAGGCGCGCAGGGTCACATAGGCGGCGGCGTCGCCCTCTGAGGCGGATTCCTTTACGGTTTCCGGCGCGCCGGCGACGATGAGAACGAATTCGCCCTTGGGCGGTGTTTCGGTGTATTTTATGAGGGCTTCCCCCAGGGTGGTGCGGACGACCTCCTCGTGGAGCTTCGTCAGCTCCCGGCACAGACTGACCGGGCGGTCATCGCCGAAGGCTTCCGACATGTCCGCCAGGGTGGACACCAGCTTGTGGGGCGCTTCGTAGAAAATCATGGTTCTGCTCTCGGTTCGCAGGGCGTCCAGATGCTCCCGGCGGCTTTTTTTCGCCGTGGAGAGGAAGCCCTCGAAGCAGAACCGGCCGGTGGACTGCCCGGAAATGCTCAGTGCCGTAATGGCGGCGCAGGGGCCGGGAATGGCGCAGACGGTGATACCGGCCTCGGCGCACTGCCTGACCAGATCCTCCCCGGGGTCGGAGATGGCGGGGCTGCCCGCGTCGGAAACCAGCGCGCAGGTCTCCCCGGCGAGAATGCGGTCGACGATCCGGTCGCCCTTTGTGGCCTTGTTATGCTCGTAGTAGCTGACAAGGCTTTTTTTGATGCCCAGATAGTTGAGTAGTTTCAGCGTTACCCGGGTGTCCTCGGCGGCGATGAAGTCGGCGCTTTCCAGGGTTTCCCGGCAGCGCAGGGAGATGTCCCCCAGATTGCCGATGGGGGTCGGGACAAGATACAGCATTCCGGCCATGTGGAACCTCCTAGAGATGGTAAATTCGGCGGTATTGCTCCGTGGGAGCGCCGCTTGCGTCGTGGAGGACGATCTCCTCCCACTTTAGGCTCGGCTTTCCGCCCTTGCGCAGCTGCAGCAGGACAAGATTCACCGGGGAATCCGCCCGATGGCGCACAAGGCACAGCCGCTTGGCTTCCAGATTGACCTCCGAACCCCGAATGATCAGCTCGGCCAGCCGTTCCGGACGGTGGACGAGGAAAAAGTCGCCGCCGTATTTCAGCGCCCAGGCGGCCGCCCCGAACAGGTCGGCAGGGGAGCAGGCGTCCTCCCGGCGGGCGAGAGCGGCGGTGCGGCTGGCGGGGCCGCCGGAAAAATAGGGGGGATTGGAGACGCAGACGTCAAAGCTCCCCGGGGGAAAGCTGCCGGGAACTTGCCGCACATCGGCGCATATACTTTCCATGCGGGCTGTCAGACCGTTGCGGCGGATGTTGTCCAGGGCGGCAAGGTGGGCGTCCCGGGACAGCTCCACGCCGGTGACGCGGCAGCCTTCGTTCACGGCGCACAGCAGCAGTCCCAGCGTGCCGCAGCCGGAGCCGAGATCCAGCACCCGGGCATTCTTAGGGAGCCGGACAAAATGGGACAGCACCATGGAATCGGTGCTTAAGGGGAAAGCGCCTTCCGGCAGGTTCAGGGTAATTCCGTTGGGTAACTGCTCCATGAATGCCTCCGAATGATGTTTGCACCATTATACAACAAAAAATCAGCCTGCGCAAGCATTTGCGCAGGCCAATTCGGGTCTGAGAAAGATTAGCCTTCCTCGATCGCGTCGGCGGGGCACTGATCGGCGCAGGAGCCGCAGGAAACGCAGACATCGGGGTTGATCTCGTACTTGCCGTCACCCTCGGAAATAGCCTCGACAGGGCACTGCTCGGCGCAGGAGCCGCAGGCGACACAGCGGTCAGTAATCGTGTAAGCCATGGTGTTACCTCCAATTTATCTAATATGTATTGCACGCCACAACCAGCGTATCCCCATTGTAGCATGGTTTCCCAAAAAAGCAATTCCTTTTTTATAAAAATTTTTGAATAATTTTTGCCGGGGGTGGTGAAAATTTTCCGGAAAAGGAAAGGCAAAACAATCACGCGGGAGGGATACCGTGCATTACGATATACTGACGTCCGACCTGATCCAGCGCGCCGCCCAATTGGCCAGATCCCTGGGACACAGCTATGTTGGCTCTGCCCATCTGCTGCTGGTGATGGCGCGGGAACCCGGGGCGGCGGGGCAGACCCTTCGGCTTCTGGGTATGGACCCGGATCTGACGGAGGCAATGGCGCGGCTGCTTTACGGAATGGGGACGCCGGAGCTGCCTCTGCCCCAGGGGCTGACCGGGGAGTCCCGGGCGCTTCTCCGGGGGGCGGCGCGGGAGGCAAAGATTTTGGGCAGCCGGGAAATCACGCCGCAGCATCTGCTGCTGGCGATGGCAAGACGGGAAAACAGCGACGCATATGAGCTGCTGAAGCTCAACGGCATCAGCACCGACGAGCTGTTTACCCACGCGGTGGACTATCTGCACTGGGAGCAGGGCGCTCCCGTGAGAGGAAAAAAGGAGGCGGTCACAACGAAACTTTTGGAGCAGTTCAGTGAAGATCTGATTCTCAAGGCGTCAAGCATGGATCCGGTGATCGGGAGAGAACGGGAGATCGACACGGTCATCGGCATTCTGTGCCGGAAAAATAAGAACAATCCCGCTCTGGTCGGCGAGCCGGGGGTGGGAAAAACCGCCATTGCCGAGGGCCTGGCTCAGCGGATGGCGGTGGGCAACGTGCCGCCCCAGCTGAAGGACAAACGGCTGGTGAGCCTGAACATGGCGTCCTTGGTTGCAGGAACCAAATACCGGGGCGAATTTGAGGAACGTCTGCGGGACGTGCTGGGGGAAATCCGCCGCAGCGGGGACGTGATTCTCTTTGTGGACGAAATGCACACCATCGTCGGCGCGGGGGCGGCTGAGGGCGCCATTGACGCGGCGAACATCTTCAAGCCCGCCCTGGGTCGCGGCGAGCTGCAAATGCTGGGTGCGACGACCCGGGAGGAATACCGGAAATATATTGAAAAGGACGCGGCGCTGGAACGGCGGTTTCGCCCGGTGGTGGTGGAGGAGCCGGGGGAGGAAGCAACGCTTTCGATTCTCCGGGCGCTGAAGCCGGGGCTGGAACGGCATCACCATCTGCGGATTTCCGAGGAAGCGGTAAAGGAGGCGGTGCGCCTGTCCCGGCGGTATCTGCCCGACCTGTATCTGCCGGACAAAGCCATCGACCTGCTGGACGAGGGCGCTGCCCGGGCGCGGATGGAGGAAATGCAGCTGTCCCGGGGCGGCCCTGCCAGAAAAGAGCTGGAACAGGAGCTGAACGAAGCGGTACGGGAGCGGAAATTTGAAAAGGCCGCCGAGCTGCGGGACAAAATGCAGCACCTGTCAAAGCCCACCGACGGAAAACGCGCCCGGTGCGTCACCGGGGCGGACATCGCCTGGGTGGTCTCCGCCCGGACGGGAATTCCCGTGGGGCGGCTCACCGCCGGGGAACGGGAACGGCTGCTGGGGCTGGAAGGGCTGCTGTCCGCCCAGGTGGTGGGGCAGAGCAAGGCGGTGAGCGCCGTGGCAGAGGCGGTGCGCCGGGGCTACTGCGGCATCCGGGACGGGTCGCGGCCGATCGCGTGCCTGCTGTTCACGGGGCCGACGGGCGTGGGGAAAACGGAGCTGTGCCGGGCGCTTGCCCAGGAGGTCTACGGCAGCCGGGATGCCATGATCCGGCTGGACATGACGGAATATATGGAAAAGCAGTCGGTCTCCCGCCTGATCGGCGCGCCCCCCGGATACGTGGGTTACGAGGAGGGCGGCAAGCTGACGGAGGCGGTTCGTCGCCGCCCCTATTGTCTGGTGCTGATGGATGAGCTGGAAAAAGCCCACCCGGACGTGCTGGGCATCCTGCTGCAAATCATGGAGGAAGGAACGCTGACGGATTCCACGGGGCGGCATGTCAGCTTCAAGAACGCCATCGTGGTCATGACCTCCAATGTGGGCGGTCAGATTCGGGGCGACGGCCTAGGCTTCTGTGCCGGGGGACGGAGCGCGGAGATCGGCGAGGCGTTACAGCAGACATTCTCCCCGGAATTTCTGGGACGAATCGACCAGACGGTGTGCTTTGAACCTCTGGGAGCCGGCGCGCTGGAAGCCATTACCTGGAAATATCTGCGGCAGCTTCAGGAGCGGACGGCGGCGCTGGGAGCCCAGCTGCTGCTGCCCCCGGAGCTGGCGGCGGAGCTTCTGAAAAAGCGTCCCGGAAAGGACGGCGCCCGGCAAATCCGCCGCCTTGTGCAGACCGAGGTGGAGGGGCCGCTGGCAAGCTACCTGCTGCGCTGCGGGAAAAAGCCCGCTCGGGTGAAGCCTAAATGGGAGGACGGAAAGCTGGTTTTTTGACGGCCTGGGGCGCGGTTAGCTGAAATGAAGCTGAGAAATTGTCTGTTTTATTAGAACAAATATGCGAATATTCCCCGATTTCTGGCGGAAATCGAAAAATCCCTGAGAAAAAGATTGATTTTTTCCCTCGCGGGTAGTATACTGTCTCTACATGGAGTAAAAGGGCAGTAAAGTGGAGCGAAAGGGAGGTGAGCGTCGTGATCGGGAAATATCCTGCGAAGCTGGACGAAAAGAGCCGTCTGTTCGTGCCGTCCAAGCTGAGGACGGAGCTGGGGGATACCTTTTTTGTCACCCTGGGCGTCAACTGCGGTCACCGCTGTCTCACCGTTTACACCGCCGAGGAGTGGAAGCGCCTTTCGGATAACTACAACGCCATGAGCATTTCCCAGCGCTCCGGCGCAACCAGCCTGATTTTTATGAACGCCGCCGAATGCAGCCCGGATAAGCAGTATCGGTTCAGCCTGACCCAGTTCCTCTTGAGCTACGCCGGAATCGACCGGGAGGTCATGATCGTCGGCCGGGCAGGACAGGCGGAGATCTGGGACGCGAAGGAATTTGCCGACTTTGAGCGGGAAAACCTGACCCCGGAGAAGCTGCTGGCGTCCCTGGAGGCGATCGGCCTATGAGTGAATTTCATCATGTTTCCGTGCTGTTGGAGGAATGTATTCAGGGGCTTGCCATCAAGCCCGACGGCATTTACGTGGACGGAACCTTGGGCGGCGCGGGGCATTCCAGCCGCATTGCCGCGAAGCTCACCACCGGACGGCTCATCGGCATTGACCGGGACAACGTGGCGCTGGAAGCGGCGGCGGAACGGTTAAGGCCCTTTGAAGACCGGGTCACGTTGGTTCACGCCAATTTCTGCGACGTGGATCAGGCGCTGCAAGGGCTGGGCATCGACAAGGTGGACGGCATTCTGCTGGACTTGGGGGTTTCCTCTCCCCAGCTGGACGACGGGCAGCGGGGCTTTTCCTATATGACGGACGCGCCGCTGGATATGCGCATGAACGGCGAGGATATCCGGGACGCCCGTCAGATCGTGAACACCTGGTCTTACGAGGAACTCAAGCGTATTTTATATGATTACGGCGAGGAGCGCTTTGCGCCCCGGATCGCCGCAGCCATCTGCCGCCGCAGAGAGCAGGCGCCCATCGAGACGACCCTGGAGCTGGTGGACGTGATCAAAAGCGCCATGCCGGCTTCCGCTCTGCGGGAGAAGCAGCACCCGGCCAAGCGAAGCTTTCAGGCCATCCGCATCGCCGTCAACGACGAGCTGGGGGCGGTGGAAACGGTGATGAAAAAGGCCGTTCCGCTGCTGAATCCAGGCGGACGGCTGGCGGTAATTACCTTCCATTCTCTGGAAGACCGCATTGTGAAAAATGCCATGGCAGAGGCGGCGAAGGGCTGCACCTGCCCGCCCAGCTTCCCGGTGTGCGTCTGCGGCAAGAAGCCCCAGGTGCGGATCGTGACCCGCAAGCCCATCGTTTCCGGGGAAGAAGAGCTGGAACGGAATCCCAGAGCGCGCAGCGCGAAGCTGCGGATTTGTGAGAAGTTATAATCGGCAGAAATTTCCGGAAAGGGGATAGAATGATGACGGAAAAGCCCAAAATTCAGTACATTGGTCAGTTCTACGTCCCCGGCAGCGAGGCGCAGGTGCTTGCGCCGAAGAAAAAGAAGAAAAAGGCCAAAACAAAGCTCCCGATCGCAAAGCAGGAGCAGGTAAAGGCAATCTATATCGACCCCGTGGCGCTGATCGGCATCACAGTGGCGGTGGTGATGCTGGCGGTCATGGTGGTGGGGGCATTGCAGCTGCGCGGCGACTGGGCGCAGTATGAGCAGATGTCCAACTACGTCTCCCAACTGAACCGCGACAACGCCGAGCTGGAACGCACCTACCGGGACGGCTATGACCTGGAGGACATCCGGGACAAGGCGCTGGCTCTCGGCATGGTGCCGGTGGAGGAAGTGCCGAGCAGAACCATCACCGTCACGATCTCCCAGCCGAAGCCGGAACGGACGCTCTGGGACGACATCGTCTGGTTCTTTGGCGGCCTGTTCAGGGACGGGGAAGCCGCTTCCTTCGGATGAGCGGAAAAAGCGGTTCCCCTGCATAAAGTCCGCCCTTCCTCATAAAGTAAGATAGCAGCTGCACTGGGCGGCGAGGGGTTCCCTTGCTGCCCAAAGTTGTATCTTGACGGAAAGGCCGGTGGCTTATGGGGAGGAAGAAGCGGGAATTTAACCGCCTGCGGTTGGACAGCGGTCAGCACAGGCGCATCATGCTGGTATCCGCGCTGCTGGGGGCGCTGGCCTTCCTGCCGGTGGGGCTTCGGCTGTACAGCCTGATGGTGACGAATTACGATTACTATTCCTCCCTCGCTCTGCGAAACCAGACCCGCACGACGACGGTGACCGCCGACCGGGGGGACATCTTCGACCGGAACATGAACATTCTGGCGACCTCCGTCAGCGTGGAGAATGTGTACCTCGACCCTCACGAGCTGAAGCAGTCCAAGGCGGACATCCCCGAAATTGCCCGGACGCTGGGAGAAATCCTGGGAAAAGACCCCGCCTGGATCGAGGAACAGGCGGCGGACATCAGGCGGCGCTACAAGCAGGTCGGCACCCGCATTGACGAGGAAACCGCCGGAATCATCCGGGATTACATCAATGAAAAGGGCATTTCCGGCATCCATCTGGAACCCACCTCCCGGCGGGTCTACCCCTATGAGACACTGGCTGCCCAGGTCGTCGGCTTCACCAACGCCTCCAACGAGGGCTGCGAGGGGGTGGAAGCCGCCTACAACAGCTTCCTCTCGGGCAGCACGGGCAGAGTCATCACCACCAAGGGCAATAACGAAATGGATATGCCCTTTTCCTATGAAAACTACGTTTCCTCCCGGCAAGGAGACAGCGTGATTTTGACGCTGGACGCCACGGTGCAGGCGTGCCTGGAAAAGCAGCTTTCCGCCGCCATTGCCCGCTACGATGTCCAGAACGGCGCGTTTGGGCTGGTGATGAACTGCAAGACGGGAGAAATCCTCGCCATGGCTACGCTGGGCAGCTATGACCCCAACAACTATCTGGAAATCGCCGACGAGGGAACGGCGGCGCAGCTGGAAGAAATGAAACGGTCGTACCTTGCCGAGCCGGAGGGAAGCGAAGCCTACGAGGCGGGGAAGACGGCCTACGGAGAAGCCCTCTCCGCCGCCCGGTTAAAGCAATGGCGCAACCGGGTGATCTCCGACGGCTATGAGCCGGGTTCCACCTTCAAGGTGCTGACCATGTCGGCGGCGCTGGACTGCGGCGCCATCGACCTGAATACCCCCTTCCACTGCTCCGGCTCCGAGCAGATTCCGGGGCGTGCCCAAAAACTTCACTGCTGGCGCTCCACGGGACACGGGGCGGAAAAGACGCCCCAGGCGCTGCAAAATTCCTGCAACATCGCCTTTGCCCACATCGCCCTGAAGCTGGGCGGGGAGCGGTTTTATGAGTATGTCAAAAGCTTCGGGGTGCTGGAAAAAACCGGCATCGACCTCGCGGGAGAGAGTAAGGGCGTCTTTTTTGACAAAGCCCTGGTCACGGACACGGACAAATGGGGGACGGCGTCCCTGACCTCCGGCTCCTTCGGCCAGACCTTCAAAATCACCCCTTTGCAGCTGGTGCGGGCGATTGCCTCCGTGGTCAACGGCGGGCAGCTGCTGGAGCCGTACATCGTCTCGGAAATTCTGGACGCCGACGGCAACACGGTGATGAAGGCGGAGCCGACGGTGGTGCGCAGAACCATTTCGGGGGAGACTTCCGACACCATGCGCGCCCTCATTGCGTCCGTCGTCACAGAGGGAACGGCAAAAAATGCCAGAGTTGCCGGGTTTTCCATCGGCGGAAAGACCGGAACCAGCGAAAAAATTGACGTTTTTGACGAGAATGGCCAGCGCGTCCAGGATAAAATCGTATCTTTTGTGGGGATTGCGCCCATGGACGATCCGGAGTATATTATACTTGCCGCGTTGGATACACCGTCCAGGGCAGCGGGAATTTACATTTCCGGCGGCGTCATGGCTGCGCCCACTGTGGGCGCGGTGATGGCGGACGTGCTGCCATACTTAGGCGTGAAGCAGTCCTTTTCCGAGGATGATCTGGCAGGAAAGCAGATCGTCATGGAAGACCTGACCGGCATGACGGCGAAGGACGCCCAGGCGCTTCTGAAAAAAGAAGGGCTGACGGCGGCAATTTCCGGCAGCGGCGAAACGGTGACGGGACAGATTCCGTCTCCCGGACAGACCGTCCCCGGGGGAAGCCAGGTGCTTTTATTCTTTGGAGAAACCCCGGAGCCGGAGACGGTGAAGGTTCCCGATTTTTACGGCATGAACCGTCAACAGGCCAGCGACGCCGCAGGGGCGCTGGGGCTGTACATTCTGGTGACGGGGAACGACGAAATTTCCACCGGCGTAACCGTGACGGCGCAGAGCGCCCCAAAGGATACCGAGGTTCCCGCGGGAACGACGATCACGCTGGAATTTGCGGATACCGCGGCCAGAGACTGACAACGGAGGATGAATATGAAGCTGAAGGAACTTTTGACGGGCATTTCCGTGCTGGAATGCACCGCGGACCCGGAGCTTGAAATCAAAGAGATTTATTACGATTCCCGGAAGGTGACCCCGGGCAGCCTGTTTGTGGCAGTGTCCGGCTTTGCCGCCGACGGCAACAAGTTTATTCCCATGGCCGCGGAAAAGGGCGCGGCGGCGGTGGTCACGGCGAAAAAGCCGGAGGGGGATGTTCCCTATGTTCTGGTGAAATCCGACCGGCTGGCGCTGGCGCTGCTGGGACGCAATTTCTTTGGCCGCCCGGCGGAGCAGATGACCATGATCGGCATTACCGGCACCAACGGAAAAACGTCATCCACGCTTCTATTAAAGCAGGTGCTGGAAACCTGCCTTGGGGCGAAGGTTGGCTTGATCGGCACCATGGCCAACATGATCGGTCAGGAGATCATTCCCACCGAGCGAACCACCCCGGAGAGCTTTGAATTGCAGGCGCTGTTCGCCAGAATGCGGGACGCGGGATGCACCCACGTGGTGATGGAGGTTTCCAGCCACGCCATTTCCTTGGAGCGCATCGGCGGTATCCGGTTTGACGTTGCCGCCTTTACCAATCTGACGGAAGACCATCTGGACTTCCACAAGACCATGGACGCCTACTGCGAAGCCAAGGCCGAGCTGTTCCGCCGCTGCCGTCTGGCGGTGGTCAATGCGGATGACAGCTATTCGGGCAGGGTTCTCGCGGCGGCCGCCTGCCCGGTGCTGACCACGGGCGTACAAAGCCGCGCCGACCTGCGGGGCGAAAACCTGGAGCTTCTGGCGCAGGGAATTCGCTTTACAGCCGTATCCGGCGAGGAACGGGCGGCGGTGTCCCTTCCCATCCCCGGAAAGTTTACCGTCTACAACGCCCTGACGGTCATGGGCGTTGCCAAACAGCTGGGCATTTCCCTGATGGACTGTGCCGCCGCGCTGAAGACGGCCTCCGGTGTCAAGGGCAGGGTGGAGGTCGTCCCCACCCCCGGAAAGCCCTACAGCATCCTTATCGACTACGCCCACACCCCCGACGGACTGGAAAACGTGCTTTCCTCCGTGAAGGATTTCTGCAAGGGCCGGGTCATCGCGGTATTTGGCTGCGGCGGCGACCGGGACCCCATGAAGCGACCCGTTATGGGACATATCGGCGTGAAGCTGTCGGACTTTGCCGTCATCACCTCGGATAACCCCCGCACGGAAGACCCCATGGCCATCATCCGGGACATTCTGACAGGGGTAAAACAGGAAGACGGGGAATATATTGTGATCGAAGACCGGCGCACGGCCATCAGATATGCTATGGACATTGGGAAAAAAGATGATATAATTGTCCTGGCAGGAAAGGGGCATGAGACCTATCAGGACATCGGCGGCGTAAAGCGCCACCTGGATGAACGGGAAGAGGTTGCCGCCCACCTGCGGGAAAAAGAGGAAACAGCATGGGGAAATTAACGCTGAGACAGGCCGCCGATTGGTGCGGCGGCGTGGTGGAAGAAAAATACGCGGATATTGCATTTTTAGGCGCGGCCAACGACACCCGGGTCATGCAGCCGGGGCAGCTGTTCATTGCGCTCCAGGGCGCCCGGGACGGCCACGACTTCATCCAAAAGGCCATGGACAAGGGGGCTGCGGCGGCTCTGTGCAGCCGCAGGGTGGGGGACTACCCCGCAATTTACGTGGACGACCCCCGCATCGCTCTGGGGCAGATTGCCCGGGAGGAACTGAAACGCATCGGCGCGAAGGTGGTGGCGGTCACCGGCTCCGTTGGCAAAAGCACCACCAAGGAAATGATCGCCGCAGTGCTGGAGCAGGCCTTTGTCACCAGCAAGACCCCGGCCAATCACAATAACGATATCGGAATGCCCATGGCGGTGCTTGCCATGCCGGAAAATACCGAGGTCGCGGTGCTGGAAATGGGCATGAACCATTTCGGCGAAATTTCCTACCTGTCCCAGATCGCAAGACCGGACGTGGCCGTGATCATCAACATCGGCACCGCCCACATTGAATTCCTGGGTACCCAGGAGGGAATCCGGCAGGCGAAAATGGAGATCGTGGAGGGCATGACCCCTCACGGGATGCTCCTGCTGAACGGCGACGATTTTCTCCTGCGCAATCTGGACAAGGAGCCGCAGCAGCGGGTTACATACTTCGGTTCCTCCGAAGGCTGTGCCGTCCGGGCGTTTGACGTGAATCAGGACGGCGACTATCTGCGCTTCCGGGTGGAGGCCGGGCGGCTGTCCTTCCCGGTAAAGATGCTGCTGGAAGGCGAGCATTACGTCAACGACGCCCTGGCGGCGGTGACGGTCGGCCTGAAGCTGGGGGTGCTGCCCGAGAAAATTCAGGCGGGACTATCCCAGTTCCGGAACATTTCCGGCCGTCAGGAGATCATCCAGTTTGGCGGCATGACCATCATCAAGGACTGCTACAACGCAGGCCCCGAGTCCATGGCGGCGGCGCTGGCCGTCCTTGGAAAGAAGCAGGGGCGGCGGATCGCCGTGCTGGGTGACATGCTGGAGCTGGGGGACTGCACCCAGGCGGAGCATTACCGGGTGGGCAGGATCGCCGCGGAGAAAGCGGATTACGTCTTTGCCTACGGCCCCAATTCCGGGCGGATCATCAGCGGAACGATTACCGGCGGTATGCCGGAGACCCGGGGAAAAGCCTTTACGAACCGGGAGGAGCTGGTGGCGGCGCTGAAACGCACGGTCAAGCCCGGGGATGTGCTGCTGTTCAAGGCCAGCCGCGGCATCCATCTGGAACAGGTTCTGGACGAGTTCTTAGGGGAAGAGAAGTAACGGAGGAAGAAGTCATGACAAGAATCTTGATTACGGCGGCGGCAGGCTGCATTCTGACCGGCGGTATTGGCTACCTGCTGCTGCCTGTACTGCGGGCGCTGAAAGCCGGACAGTCCATTCGGGAGATCGGTCCCACCTGGCACAACACCAAGGCCGGCACCCCCATGATGGGCGGACTGATGTTTATTTTCGGGACAATTCTCTGCCTGGTGGGCAATTTCCCCGCCATGAGCGATAATTCCCCCTTTTACGTGCTGGCGCTTTCCCTGTGCTTCGGCCTGATCGGGTTCCTGGACGATTTTACCAAGGTCAAATTTCACCGGAATCTGGGGCTGACAACGCTGCAAAAGGCCATGCTGCAAATGGCGGTGTCGGCGCTGTTCCTGTACGCCATGTACCGTTCCGGCTTTATGGACACCCATCTGTACATTCCCTTCGTGAATGTGAGCTTCCAACTGCACCCCATCGTCTATATCTTCTTCGCCATGTTTGTTATGGTGGGAACGGACAACGCAGTGAACCTCACCGACGGCGTGGACGGCCTGTGTGCCAGCGTCACCCTGCCTGTGATGGTGTTCTTTACCGCCGCTGCCGCTGCCATGGGCAAGTACGATCTGGCGCTGCTGCCCGCGGCTCTGACGGGCGGACTGGTCGCGTACCTTTTTTATAACTGGCATCCTGCCAAGGTCTTCATGGGAGACACCGGCTCGCTGTTCCTGGGCGGCGTGGTGTGCGCCATGGCCTTTGCCCTGGAAATGCCACTGATTCTGATTCTGATTGGCTTCGTGTATGTCTGTGAAGCCATGTCCGATATTTTGCAGGTCTCCTATTTCAAGGCGACCCACGGCAAGCGCCTGTTCAAGATGGCGCCCATCCACCACCATTTTGAAATGTGCGGCTGGAAAGAAGAAAAAATCGTGCTGGTATTCGCCGGTGTGACGGCAGCCATGTGCGTGCTGGCCTGGTTCGGCATTTCCGGACTTGTTGGTTGATATCCAATCCTGAAAGGAAGTATCTTATGGCGTCGGAGCGTGACCTCCATGCCAAAGAGAAACGCCGTCCGGGGCTTTCCCGGACGGGGGAAAGCGTTGATTACCCCTTTTTGCTGCTGGTGCTTCTGCTGCTGACGGTGGGATTGGCTATGCTGTATTCGGCAAGCTACGCCCAGAGCGAATATGACACCGGCTACGAAATTTCCACAAAATATCTGCAAAAACAGGCGGTTTGCGCCGCCATCGGCCTTGCGGCCATGTTCTTTTTCAGCCGGGTTCCCACGGGTGTCTGGTATCGGTTCGCTTGGCCGCTGTACGGCGTGAGCATCGCGCTGCTGCTGAGCGTCCTCGTCATCGGCGAGGAGGTCAACGGTGCCCGGCGCTGGATTAACTTGGCGGGCATTCAGTTTCAGCCCTCCGAGATCGCGAAATTCACCATGATTCTGCTGTTCGCCCGCCTGACCCGGCTGTATGGGCAGGACGCGAAAACCTTCCGACATGGCGTTCTGGGCTTCGGCCTGGCGCTGCTGGGGATTCTGGTTCCCCTGGCACTGGAAAAGCACCTGTCGGCCATTATGCTCATGGGCATGGTGGCGGTGGTGATGATGTTCGTGGCAGGCACCCGAACCAGATGGCTGCTGGCCGGGGCGGGCGCCGCCGCCGTGTTCGTGGTCGTCTACATCAGCTTTATGGGCTACGCCGGTGACCGGGTCACCGCGTGGCTCCACCCGGAGCTTGACCCGGGGGACACCGGATACCAGATTTTGCAGTCGCTGTACGCCATCGGCTCCGGCGGGCTGTTCGGGCTGGGCTACGGCAAGTCCCGGCAGAAATATCTGTATCTGCCTTTTCAATACAACGACTATATCTTTGCGGTGATCTGCGAGGAGCTGGGACTGGTTGGCGCGATGGCAATCGTTGCGCTGTTTGTCGTCACCATCCTGCGGGGCTACTGGATTGCGCTGAACGCCCGTGACCGGTTTTCCACCGTTCTTGCGGCGGGACTGGTGACGCTGATTGCGGTACAGACCATTCTGAATCTGTGCGTGGTCACCAATCTGCTCCCCTCCACCGGCATTGCGCTGCCGTTTTTTTCCTACGGCGGCACGGCGCTGGCGGTGAATCTTGGGGAAATGGGCATCGTTCTGGGCATTTCCAGAGGGCGAAACCGGAGAAAAATACAGGAGGCTTGACCTATGAATCTGATTTTTACCTGCGGCGGCACGGCGGGACATATTAACCCGGCCATCGCGGTTGCCAATATGATGCGGGAGCGCCACCCGGACTGCAGCATCCTCTTTATCGGCGCAAAAGGCCATATGGAGGAGAAGCTGGTACCCCAGGCGGGGTATGAGCTAAAGTGCCTGGAAGGTTCCGGCCTCAGCCGGGGAAAGAACCTTGCCGCAGTGAAAAAGAACCTCCACGCAGTGAAATGCGTGCGGGAAGGCGTGAAGGCGTGCAAGAAGATTTTCCGGGAATTCAAGCCGGACGTGGTCATCGGCACCGGCGGCTATGCCAGCTTCCCGGCGCTGTACGCCGCCCAGTCCATGGGCATTCCCACCTGCGTCCACGAGAGCAACGCCGTCCCCGGTGTCACCACCCGTCTGGCGGCAAACAAGGCCAGCCGGGTGCTGGTGGCCTTTGAGGAAAGCGTCCGCCACTACAAGCACCCGGAAAAGGTGGAGGTCGTGGGGATGCCCGTGCGCAGGGAGTTCATTTTCGACACCAAGGAGGAAGCGCGGAAGGAGCTGGGCTTGAGCGGCTTTGTGGTCGTCTCCGCCTTTGGCAGTCAGGGCGCGAAGGTCATGAACGAGACCATCGCGGACATGATGCCCTTGGAGCAGGCCGACGGCTTCCCCTTCCACCACATCCACGCCACCGGCAGCTTCGGCAAGGAGTGGATGCCTCAGCGGGTCATGGACAACGGCGTGGACTGGAAGAACTGCCCCGCGCTGGACATCCGGGAGTATATTTACGACATGCCCACCGTTATGGCGGCGGCGGATATCGTCATCGGCCGGGCGGGCAGCGCCACCTGCAATGAGATCGGCGCTTCCGGCACGCCCTGCATTCTCATTCCCTCGCCCAATGTGACGAACAACCATCAGGAAAAGAACGCCCGTGTACTGGAAGCGGCGGGCGGCGCGGTGGTGGTGCTGGAAAAGGACTGCACGCCGCAGATGCTGTACGGCCTGATTCGTTCGCTGCTGGCGGACGAAGACCGCCGCAGGGAGATGTCCCGGAAGCTGCACACGATGGTTCGGCTGGATTCCGCAGAGCGGATTTGCGATATCGTGGAGCAGCTGACTCAAAGCGGAAGATAACCCGCCTTACCCCAGGAGGAACACTATGGATACAACACAGGATAGCCGGGAAAACGGCGGAAAGCGTCGCCCGCAGACAGACGGGCAGAATCGCGCTTCCCAACGACCCGGACAAAGCACCCCGGAGCAGCGCCGCCGCCCGGCAGAGCAAAGCGCCCAGGAGCGTCCCCGCCGCACAGCGGAACAAAGCGCCCAGGAGCGCCCGCGTCGTGCGCCGGAGCAAAGCACCCAGGAGCGCCCTCGCCGCGCAGCGGAACAGGGTGCTCAGGAGCGCCCGCGCCGTTCGGTAGAGCAGAACCCTCAGGAGCGCCCCCGCCGTGCAGCAGAGCAAACCGCTCCGGAACAGCGCCGCCGTGCGCCGGAGCAAAATGCCCAGGAACGTCCCCGCCGTTCGGCGGAACAGGACGCTCAGAGACGCCCCGCCCGGCAGGAAAAGTCTGACCGTCCGGCCAGAAGGGAAGCACAGCCCCGGCAGAGAGCCGGAGAAGAAGCGACCCGCCAGCGGACGAGGCAGCCCGCCGATTCCCGGCGAAGCCCATCCCGCCGCAGGCCCGTGGACGACGATGTCCCCAACAGAAAGCGCGCCTACGGAAACAGCAAGCCAAAAAAGAAATCGGCGCTGGCCATGCTGGCCGAGACGCTTCTGAGCGCAAAAAACCGACCGAAGAAGCGTACTCCCCGAAAAAGCGAGAACAGCCGCCCGAAGACACCCACACCCGCCGTAATCTATACCCAGCCCCTGCCATTCAACCGTGACCGGCTGATCGTCCAGCTGATAACGGTGACGGCTGTGGTGCTGGCCATCGTCATGGGACTGTCGGTGTTCTTCAAAGTAAAAACCGTCACGGTTACCGGCGCGGATACCTACAGCGCCTGGGCGGTGCGGGAGGCCTCCGGCATTTCCGAGGGAGACAAGCTCCTGACCTTCAGCAAAATCCGTGCCGCCAGCCAGATTATGGCAAATTTGCCCTACGTCAAGGGTGTGCGGATTGGTATAAAATTGCCAGATACGGTCAATATTATGATCGAAGAAGAGAGCGTGGTCTATGCCGTCAAGTCCAGCGACGGACAGTGGTGGATGATGGACTCCGACGGAAGGGTCGTGGAGCAGGCGAATAACGCCAAGGCGGCCACGGCCACCCAGCTTCTGGGTGTCACCCTGGAGGCCCCCGCGGTCAACCAGAAGGGCATCGCCACGGAGATGACCCCCAGCGAGACCAACGAGCTGGGAGAGCTGATCCCGGTGACGACCACCGGCGCTCAGCGCCTCACCGCCGCGCTGCAAATTTTCAAGGCGCTGGAAAGCAACGACATCGTGGGCGAAGCCGCCAGCGTGGACGTGACCAGCACCGAGGACATCATCCTCTGGTATGGCACCCGCTATCAGGTCAATCTGGGCGATACGTCCCGTCTCGATTACAAAATCGACTGCATGAACGATGCCATTTTGCAGATGAGCGACTACCAGAGCGGTGTTCTGGATGTCAGCTTCACCATCTGGCCAAATCAGGTGGGCTATACGCCCTTCGCATGATGTTATTATTTTGTAAATAATTTGCCGAAATACCAGAATTTCTATTGACCAAATCGTGTTTTCAGGATAGAATAGGAGAATGTAGATACAAAATTCAGGCAGCGACGGCTCCGCCGTGTCTGCGAAAGATACATAGGAGGAAGAGATTATGTCCGAAACTATACAGGATCGCGTTGTGAAAATCAAGGTGATCGGCGTCGGCGGTGCCGGCAACAATGTTATCAACCGCATGATCGATGCCGGTGTGAACAGCGTGGATTTCGTCGCCGTTAACACCGATAAGCAGGATCTGAATAAGTCCGTCTGCAAGAACAAAATCCAGATCGGCGAGAAGCTGACCGGCGGCATGGGCGCAGGCTCCAGACCCGAAATCGGCAAGAAGTCCGCCGAGGAATCCCGGGCTGCCATTTCCAAGGCGCTGGAAGGCACGGACATGGTCTTTATCACCGCCGGTATGGGCGGCGGCACTGGCACCGGTGCGGCTCCCATCGTGGCGGATCTGGCTCACGAGGCCGGCATCCTCACGGTCGGCGTCGTCACCAAGCCCTTCAAGTTTGAGGGCGCGAACCGGATGCGCCAGGCCGAGCAGGGCATCACCGACCTCAGCGGCAAGGTCGACTCCCTGATCATCATTCCCAACGACCGCCTGAAATACGTCACCGACCAGAAGATCACCTTCGCCAACGCCTTCGGTATTGCCGACGACGTGCTGAAGCAGGCCGTGACCTCCATTTCCGAGCTGGTGGGCTTCTGCAAGAACGTCATCATCAATCTGGACTTTGCCGACGTGTCCGCCGTCATGAAGAACGCCGGACGCGCCCACATGGGCGTCGGCACCGCTTCCGGCAGGGAGAAGGCGGAGCAGGCCGCCACCGCCGCCGTTTCCAGCCCGCTGCTGGAGACCTCCATCAACGGCGCTACCGGCGTGCTGGTGAACGTCACCGGCTCCAACGAGATGACCCTGGACGATGTGGAGACCGCCGCCGGAATCGTGCAGGAGGCTGCCAACCCCGATGCCAACATCATCTTTGGCGCCACCATTTCCGATGAATTCCAGGATGAAATGCGCGTGACCGTAATTGCCACCGGCTTCGAGATGAAGCCAGAGAGCTTCGCCCCCAGCGCCGGGGCGGACAAGGCCGCCCGCCCCGGCAAGCCCAGCTTTGTTCCCGACGACATCGACACCCCCGTGGCCGCTTCCAAGCAGCCCACCAAGCCGGCGGACATGAGCGACATCGACGAGATTTTCAGCATTTTCAAGCGCTGATACAATTGGGAGAACGCGCCGCATCCCGTCCCCTTCGGGACGGGATGCTTTGCGTAATGGGGAGGAAAGCTATGGGTGCTTATGAAGCGCTGGCGGCCAGCTACGACCGCCTGACCAATGACGTGGACTACGGGGCAATTGTGGCCTTTTACGAGGATATCCTGAAAAAAGAGGGGTTGAAACCCCGCACGGCAGTCGACCTGGCCTGCGGCACCGGCTCGGTGTCGGCGATTCTTGCCGGGAAGGGACTTTCCGTCATCGGCGTGGACATGTCCGAGGAAATGCTCACCGCCGCCCAGCAGAAATGCGCGGAGCTCCAAAATCCGCCCCGGTTCGTCCGCCAGAGCCTGCAAAGGCTGTGGCTCCCCAGGGGCGTTGACCTTGCCGTCTGCGCCCTGGACAGCCTGGACTATATCACAAACCCGGAGGACTGCAAAGAGGCCATCCGGCGGGTCTGGAAGGCGCTGAACCCCGGCGGAATGTTCATTTTCGACGTGAACACCCCGGAGAAGCTCCGCGCCATGGACGGCCAGGTGTTTCTGGACGAGGACGACGACGTCTACTGCGTCTGGCGGGGAGAATTTGATGAAGAAAGCAATATCTGCTCCTACGGCATGGATTTGTTCCAGCGCCGGGGGGCAGTCTGGGTTCGCTCCTTCGAGGAACACAGGGAGTACGCTTATTCTCAGGAGCAGCTGACCTCCTACTTAGAAGCGGCGGGCTTCACCCACATCGCGGTCTACGCCGACCGCCGGTTTGAAGCACCCGGGGCAGGGGAGCTAAGGGTATATTTTAGTGCGAGAAAGGGAAAGATAAAATGAAGGATTACTTAGTCCGGGGCATGAGCATGGACGGCTTTGTGAAGGCCGTAGCCATCCGCTCCACGGAGCTTGTGCGCCGGGGTGCCGAGATTCAGAAAACGTCGCCCAACGCCACTGCGGCCTTTGGACGCTGCCTGACGGCGGCCTCCATGATGGGCAACATGCAGAAGGTGGAGGACGGCTCCATGACGCTGCAGGTGCGGGGCGGCGGCCCCATCGGCACCATCACCGTGGTGTCCGATTCCGTGGGCAACGTCCGGGGCTGCGTCACTGAGCCGCGGGTGCCGCTGGTGGAGAAATACCCGGGAAAGCTGGACGTGGGTGCGACCGTCGGCACCGACGACACGCTGACGGTCATCCGCGACCTGCAAATGAAGGAGCCGTATATCGGCTCGATCCAGCTGGTTTCCGGCGAGATCGGGGACGACGTGACCGCCTACTTCGCCCAAAGCGAGCAGACGCCTACGGCCTGCGCCCTGGGTGTGCTGGTTGACCGCGACCGGAGTGTGAAGGTGGCGGGCGGGTATTTGCTGCAGCTGCTGCCCGGCGCGCCGGATGAGGTGATCGATGCTCTGGAAAAGGGAATCTCCCGGGCGGGGGCGGTAACGCCCATGCTGGAGGCGGGCATGACCCCCGAGGACATTTTGGGGCAGGTTTGCGGAAGCCTTGGCGTGGCGTTTCTGGAAACCACCGAGGTGGCGTATAAATGCTACTGCACCCGGGAGCGGGTGGAGCGCGCATTGATCAGCCTGGGGCGGAAGGAACTGGAGGAAATCCGACAGGAGGGCAAGACCTTCCCGGTAGAATGCCAGTTCTGCGACGCGGTTTACAGCTTTACGCCGGAGGATATTCAGAAACTGCTGGAAAAGATTTGATTTACAGGGAAAAAGTGGTGAGAAATGCCAGATACCCATGAGAAAAATTCCGTAGAAAAATACGGAAAAAAAGCTTGACAAAAAAGGGATTTCTGTGTATAATGAACCACGTCGCTGAGGTGAGGAGCCGCAGGCGGCGCTGTTTGGGAGCATAGCTCAGCTGGGAGAGCACATGCCTTACAAGCATGGGGTCACAGGTTCGAGCCCTGTTGTTCCCACCATTTATCTGGCCCGGTGGTGCAGTCGGTTAGCACGCCAGCCTGTCACGCTGGAGGTCGACGGTTCGAGTCCGTTCCGGGTCGCCACAAAAAAGCACGCTTTTGGAAGCACTCACTTAACGACAGTTCAAATTAACCGTTTTTAGTGACGTCTTCAAGCGGAACCACAACAGAAAAGGCCACATCTTTGGCGGCCGCCCGTCACGTCCAAGTGGCTGAAATGGTTATCGAAAAAGCCAAACGTCTGGTTGAAACAAAAAAAGACGTTGTCATTCTGCTTGATTCCATAACCCGTCTTGGCCGCGCGTATAACACGGTTATTCCTTCGTCCGGAAAAGTTCTTACCGGCGGTGTCGACGCCAATGCGTTGCAGCGTCCTAAACGTCTGCTCGGCGCCGCGCGCAACGTTGAGGAAGGCGGTTCGCTGACCATCATTGCCACGGCGCTTATTGATACGGGTTCGCGCATGGACGAGGTTATTTTTGAAGAGTTCAAGGGTACCGGCAACATGGAACTTCATCTCGACCGCAGACTCAGCGAAAAGCGTATCTTCCCTGCAATCAGCCTGAATAAATCCGGAACAAGAAGGGAAGATCTGCTGATGGATCAGGATGAGCTCGAAGCTGTTTGGGCGATGAGAAGAGCGATGTCGAACCGCGATTCTCAGGATGTGGCGAGTGAGATTATCGATAATCTGGCACACACGAAGACAAACAAAGATTTTGTTCAGGTAATTAAGAAAGTATTGATTGACGACTAATCGAAGACAGAGGGAAATTGAATGGATTTAAAAAAAATATTTTTGAAAGATGCCTG
>OGXR01000938.1_pt1 | contig 23079 bp, 29 predicted proteins | sample 1576331 | NCBI WGS metagenome assembly OGXR01 (sample SAMEA3541473, study PRJEB24748) | human gut metagenome | biome: human gut; feature: human-associated habitat; material: faeces | place: China | collected 2012 | reverse complement strand
AAAGACTTTTATAAATCGCAACAAAAAGTCGTGGCGCGCGGCACCAAAAAAGCGGCGGACGATAACAATAAAGAAAATCAACTTGCGGGGATAATTTGACTTTACTTCCATTATCATATATAATACTAATGCAGTAAAATATCAATAGGGGCAAGTTATCCACAAAGTTATCCACATCGGGTGATTTTATTGTTGACAACTTGATTAAAAATCGCAAAAAGGCTATGGATTACAGAGATATCTACAAAAACTGGCTTACATCGGGCGCATTGACAGCCGACGAAAAGGCGGAATTATCGGCGATTTCCGATGACTTAAACGCACAAAAAGACCGTTTCGGGGCGGAACTCGAATTCGGAACGGCGGGTATGCGCGGTGTTCTCGGCGCAGGCATTAACAGAATGAACGTGTACACGGTTGCCCGTGCGACAAAGGGACTTGCAAGGTATATTATCGGCAGGGGCGAAGACGCGATGCGTCGCGGCGTCGTGGTGTCCTATGACACAAGGCGTTTTTCGACGGAGTTTGCGATTGTTTCGGCGGAAGTCCTGAATTCTTTCGGCATACGCGTATATCTTTTTGAAAACGTACGCCCCGTGCCCGTTTGCAGTTTTGCAATCCGCAATCTGAACGCGGTTGCGGGCATTATGATTACCGCGTCGCACAACCCCAAAATTTACAACGGATACAAGGTTTACGGCGAAGACGGCGCGCAGATGTCGCCCGAAGACACGGCGGTCGTCGTGAAGTTTATCGAAGAAGAAAAGGATTATTTCGCGCCGTATAAAAAAATAGGAATTACCGAAAGCGACATAAGAAACGCCGACGGCAAAACGTACGAAAATATCACCGTCATCGGGAAATCCCTGGACGAGCGTTATTTTGCGGCAATCGAAAAACTCATGTTGTCCGAAGACGCCGTCAAAGCGCAGCGCGACAAAATGAAAATCGTTTACACCCCCATTCACGGCAGCGGCTATATGCCCGTCACGACAATGCTTGAAAGAATGGGTATGCCGGTCGTTACCGTTTCCGAGCAGGTCAACCCCGATCCCGACTTTTCGACGGTGCGCGTGCCGAATCCCGAGGAAGCCGACGCCCTGTCGATGGCTGTCGCGCTTGCGAAAAAGGTCAACGCCGCCGTTGTTATCGGCACCGATCCCGACTGCGACAGAATGGGCGTTGCGGTACGAAACGACAAGGGCGAGTTCGTCCTTCTGAACGGAAATCAGACGGGCGTTCTTATTATGGATTATATATTAAGGCGCAACCGCGACAAAGGAACGCTTCCGAAAAACGCCGCCGTCGTCAAAACCATCGTTACGACAAGGCTTGCAAACGTCGTCGCAAAAGATTACGGCGCGACCGTGTTCGACGTGTTGACGGGGTTCAAGTTCATCGGCGAAAAAATAAAAGAGTGGGAACAGACTCACGAATATACTTTTATGTTCGGCTTTGAGGAAAGTTACGGCTGTTTGTCGGGCACGCACGCCCGCGATAAGGACGCCGTCGTCGCCTCGATGCTCTTTGCGGAGCTTGCCTGCTTTGAAGAAAACGAAGGTTCGAGCGTTTACGACAGGCTGCAAAAGATTTATAAGGAATACGGATATTTCCTTGAAAGGGCATTCTCGTTCGGCTTCACCGGCATCGACGCCATGGACAAAATGAACAAGATTATGAACGATATCCGCACAAGCGATATTTCGTCGGTTCAGGGCAAAAAAGTCCTTGCGCTCAGCGATTACCTTACGGGCGTTACGACGAAATGCGACGGAACAAAGGAAAAAATCACTTTGCCGAAGTCCAACGTCCTGCTTTACACGCTTGAAAACGACTGCTGGATGTGCGTCCGCCCGAGCGGTACGGAGCCGAAACTCAAAATCTATCTTGCCACGAAAGAAGATTCCTTCGATTCGGCGGAAAAAGACCTTGCCGCGATGAAAGACGAAGTGGTAAAAAAATTCAATTTGTAAAACAATTAACACTTATATACAAAGGGAGTAAACGTTATGAAAAAGTCAATATTTAAGATTACGGCATTTTCGATTATCACAGTGCTTGTCGTCGCTCTTTCGGTAACGGCGTTTGCATTGACTGCGCCCGGCGGGAACGTCACAACGACAGGCGACAGCGTTTCGTATGCGAAAACCAACAACGATAATCCGTACATAGTTTACAACACGACGGGGCTTTTGCGTTCGGCTCACCGCGCAGGCGGCGTACAGGATCCTGAAAACACGATGAAGGCAATCAAAACCTGTCTGAACAGTATGAACGAAGGTTACGACGTCGATATTCTGGAATTCGACCTGCACCTGACGAAAGATAACGAGCTTATCCTTCTTCACGACGAAAATTTTGACCGCACCACAAACAGCGTCGAAGTCTGGGGCAGAGAAGGCGTGTTGCCGCGCGACAAAGACCTTGCAGAAATCAAAGAGCTGAACTTTGGATACTGGTTCCCGTACGAAAGGGGCAGCGTCCAGGTTGAAGATAAGCGTATTTACAAAGACCTGAACGCTTTGCCGGACGGCGTCGATGCAAACGATTTACGCGTCGTTACGCTGGAAGAAGTTATTGTCGCGGCGGAAAATGCGGGCAAACAATATCGCTATATCATCGAAATCAAGGACAAAGGCTCGGTCGGCAAATATGCGGCGGAACAACTTTGCGCGCTTATGGAAAAGTATAATATGTTCGACAAAGTTGTTGTCGGCACGTTCAACGGCGATATCAGCGATTACTTCGATTATCTCAACGCCAACGTGTATAACGGCAAAATCAACCGCTCCGCAGGTATTCTCGAAGTTCTGAAAATCTTTTTGAGTTACCTTATGAACCGCGACCTCGGCACGGTGAAATACAACGTTTTGCAAATTCCTTATATGAATTGGTTCCCGTTCCTTGGCAGCAAGTCGTTCATCGATTACGCGCACAAGTACGGCATCGCCTGCCAGTTCTGGACAATCAACGAGGCAAGCCAGATGGAAACACTCATTAAAAACGGCGCGGATTGCATTATGTCCGACAATCCGAAACTTCTGTATGAGGTTGCAGACCGCGTGAAATACGGAAATATGGTGCAGCCTGCCGAACCTCAACCGCAACAATAATCTTAAATACCTTATAAAGCCCACGGCACGCCGTGGGTTTTTCATTGCAAAAATATAGGATTTTATGGTTGACTTAATAAAATAAGTATACTAAATTAAATACAGGCTTTTTAAGTCTTTGGCTGAAATGCCATTATCAGGATGGACGAGCGGGTGACCGCCAGTCGCACACTGCTCTTTTGAAATCACGTTATCGGGGGCGATAACGCTCACTCTTTTGCTTGTGTGCGCCTTTTCCTCCGCGTCGTATGCTTCATTCTTGACCAGACAATCGTCGCAAGCGACAAATGTCTGTCTTACGCTCGCATACTCCTTTTCCCAACGGGTACACAGTATCCCGTTGGGACCCATTATACAGTATCTTGCGTGGGGTTTATGACAAGGTGCCCTTCCGGGAGATTGCCACGCTACGCTCGCAATGACATTTTTTATCCTCAACGTGCCGAAGGCACACATCGCGCCGCAGGGCACATCACGTTCCGTGCAACGGAACACATCGTTGAAAAAAGACCAACCCTTGCGAGTTGGTCTTTTTTCTGGTCGGAGTGACGGGATTTGCTCCGCAACCCTACGGGCGCAGGCGTTTTATGCGCCTTTTTTGCGCCGCTAACGCGGTTGACACGCCGGGGACTAAAAACAGCGCACTGTGCTGTTTTCTTAACGTCCCGTTCAAAGCCCTTATTGCGGGCAAATAAAAAACACACAACGCAAATAACGCGTGTGTGTTTTTTATGGTCGGAGTGACGGGATTTGAACCCATGGCCTCATGGTCCCGAACGACGCAAAACGTTAGAAAAATCAATAAAAATAGGGAAGCGACACAATTTTGACACAAAATTTTTGAAGTTTTTTCATATTTTCGGCGCGGTACAGGTACGCTTTTTTACATAAGGCGTTCGCGCGGCGTTTTTTTATTGAAGTAACGCGCCTTGACATATCGTCTGCGGCGCGTTTTCTTCTTGAAAAATAATATCGCTGTACCCGTACGGGCTTTTCTTTCCTTTTCGGCTTTCGTTGTCGTCCGGGGGACGTTGCCGTGGGCGATTCCGGCGCCGGTGCGTGGAATAAAGGCATTTTTCGGAGCGAAGCGACACCTTTTCGCGCGTGGACGCGCGCATAAGTACGTGCGCGCTCTTAACTATGGGTAACGTAGATACTTCTTTTTTTCTTCTTTATCATAATCTAAATCAAATGGTGGTGGAATTTTGTCTGCTGTTTTGGGAATTTTGGCGTGTCGGATAGTGGAATTTTGTCATAGTTTTTTCGCGGTTTAGACAAAAGCAAAATGACAAGACGCTTGTCTTGCCTTAAAAATTTTTTGAAATTGTCGTCAGAATGCCCGTTAAAACGCTATATTTACCGGGCGAAAACCGTCCTTATCTTTATTTCTTTCGTTGTATAATTCAACCGCTTCGCGCGGATATAACGCCGTATATTCGCGTTTACGCGGCGTCGGCGCCTTATGTATAAATATCTTGTTATTATCTTTCAGCGCTTCCAGAACGCGCGACAGCGTACGTTCAGACAGCCCTGTTTCTTTCGCAAGGTAAGACGCCTTGCAGGTAAGGCGTGTTGCACAGCCGGGGATCGGCTGGGAATATGAGTATATAACGGCATATACAAGCAATTCTGACGTCGTGTTAACCCAACGGAACATCCAACCGTTTACGACGATATGCGACCGAGAAACGGGCATTTTCGGCAGCACAACGGCATACCGTGCGCGTTCGACGCCGTTCGTCATTCGTAAGGTTTCCGCCTTGCGGATCAATCCGCGCTTTTCAAGCGTATTCAGCGCGGAAATTATCGTTTTGCGGTCTTTATTTAATGAATTCTGGATAAACGTCAGACTTCCGAAGAAAGTCGTGTCACTTCCGGGACGTGAAAACTGGTAGATCAGAGCGTAAACAAGCATTTCGCTTTGCGTCAGATCCAGTTTCAACATCCAGTCATAAATTGACATGGTGAATCCGTCTTCGATACGTTTGTTTTTTATGCGGTTGCGCTTGCGGATATCGTCCGCAAGCCTTGTCATTTTGTCGTTATATTTCATATTTTTTTCCTTTTGTAGTGTTACTTGTTAAGGCGTGCCGCAATTTCCGGCACGCGGGCAAAATCGCCGTTCAGAAGCAGATAATACGCGCCCCGGATAAAGTCCGGTTGCGTAAGATTCTTTTCTTTCAGAAGGCGCTTTACGGCGTCCGCTTCCGCGTTCGGAAGAATCGCGGATATTTGTTTAAAATCTTTCTTATATTCGTCTTTCATTGTTTTTTACACCACAATATTGACTTTTTTTGTTTTATCGCATATAATATTTATATAGAGCGGTTGTGACGTCCCGAAAGGTTGATTCCAGTAATAGGAGACCAAGACGCAATTATGCCAGTTTCCGTCGCTCTATTTTTTTTTGCGCTTTTTTATTATTTCAATTTTTGGCTTATCGCTTTCTGCAAGTTTCCAATTTTCTTTTTTTCCGAATTGCTTTTTGTTTGCTTTGCTTGGATATGGTTGTGCGTAGGCTGTTCGTTTATCGTTAGGATTCGGATTTTTATCCAGTTTGATATTCAATTCGCCATTATTGCCACGCGTTTTTTCTTCGTGCGTAATGCCGATATACTTAAATTCGTTTCCTACCTTTTCGTATATGTATCGCGGATGTCCTTGCCCACGTTTACTGCGTTCTTTTCTGAATTCGTCTGTTTTAATCTTTTTTGTCATAAGTTAATCGTCCAAAAAACTGGGACGTTCTTCGTCCTGTTTCGGTTTAATGCCCGGGATTTTCACCGGGGAATTTTGCGGTTTGTCGGGCGGCGTCGCGTCTGACGTCGATTCAGACGTCGGCGCGTCCTTGTATTTCGGCTTTTTCGGCGGTTCCTGCGCCGTCGGAGCCGGGGCAGGCTGTGAGTCCTGCTTGTCCGCAAGCATTTGAAGCGTCGCAAGATAAACGTCAATAGGTACGGTGTTCCCGGCGCTTTCCGAAACGTCCAGACCGTTCACGAATTCAGACTTTCCGCCGGCGGATTCAAGTTCCAACGTGCGAATCTGATTCAGGATCATCTGGCAGCCGTTCGTGCATGAGAATCCGCACGCTTCGCAGTCCATAGCGCGTAAGATTTTCCACATTTTGCGGATCGTTGACGCGTTTTTCAGCCGTTGCGAAAACGAAACGTAATTCTTTGCGCCGACATTTATATTAACTTTCGGGTTTTTAGCCATTTGTCGCTCCTAAAATTTTATTGCCGTCAAGGAAAAGACGGGAAAAGTAATATGTGTCATATTTCAGCCACGATTTTTTAACGTAGAAACTTCTGTATTCCACTTCTCCGAATCGCGCTTCGAAGTCCCGGGCTTCTTTCGAGTTCTTGTCGCCTTCATACGGGGACAGCCCGGCGTCCGCGCTGGCGTATTTATCGTAAGATATCGCGTCAACGATTAAAAACCGTCCGCAGTCATACGTTTCAAGGCATTTAATGAAAACGTCCGCCTGCTCACGCATTTTGATATATAAGCGTCCCAGCGCCTGCGTATTGACGTGGATTTGGTGCTGTCCGAGTTGCCGGGATAACGCTTCGTAAATTGCAAGTTCCGGAAACATTGAATCTATTTCCGAATTGTTCTGACTTCCGAAATAAACCGCGCCGTCTGATATAAATATCGGAAGACCGGGTATAAAAGGATCCGCATACTTCGTGATTGTTCCGTTGACGATATCCTTATAAGAGTTTCCGCCGACGGATAGCGCGCGTAAGGATTTTAAGACAAGCGTTTTTGCGTTATAAGGCATATTCGCGTAATGCAATCCGTCCAGCAGGTGAATTACCGTCGCAAACAAAACGTCCTTTCCGCTGCCTTTTTTGCCAAAAACGATAACGTTCGACTTCTGGAACGTATCCACAAGCCACGCCGCTTGCTCCGAAAAGTATTGATTATTGAAATTTATCTGCTGGCTGTAGTTCATTTTCGTGATATAACGTACTTCCAGAACGCTTTTGCGGCGGCATTGAAATCTACCTTATAGACGGCGCCGTAAACCGCGCTGGCACATAAAAACATACAAGCAGCGGACACCGCAAACGCGACGATCAGACACAGCGCGCTCATTCCGATTTTTGCCCAGACGCTGTTAAACTGTTTGACGATCAGTTTTTCGAATAACACGAAAAGCAGAATCGTGAAGATCACCGTCAAGACGATCGCGACGATTAAAATCAGAAGTTTCCAGAAAGCGTCGCGCGACATCAACGGTTTTTCGGCAATAGAAGGATCGTCAATAGGATTTATAATATCAATCGGACTGGCAATCGTCGGAACCGCCGTTATTGTTTCGCCTTTTTGGAAGTCAACCTGTATAATCGTAAAATCAAGGAAGATTGTTTGTCTGGATATGTAGGTATCGCCGGTGGAAGTGCTAACTTTTCTAACGGTTTTAGGAACGGGCACCCAAACGTTTTCTAACCATGTTCTGCCACGCGTAACTTCTTTGACCTCGTAATCTGTTACTGCAAAACGAAACAATACCACGACTTCTTCGTTAGTTTTTGCTTTTTGACGGAAGGTTTTTAAGTCTGCGACATCGTCTTTTGATACCAGCAATTCGTCTGATATTTCCTCGTTGGATTTATTAAAGACATAGTTGTAACTGTCATCTAATATAACCATTGGATTGACGGTTTTTTCGCCGTCAGAAGTTTTTGTGACGATCGCGTGATATCCGTAATCAAATAATTTCTGATACCACTTGTGATTGCTGTCATAAGACTTGCATTCAAACGTATCGTCGAAATATATCGGTCGTTTGTTATAACCGACATTCCAGCCGTCTGCGGCGCGATTTGCGTCAATATAGTTTTCGAATAAGTCTTTCGAGATTGTGCGTCCGTTACAATCGATATAGCCGTGTCCCAGATTATTAGAATAAGAGTAGATCCAGTCTGATAATTCCTTTGAACCGACTTTCCCGGCAACGGGTTTTGAAAACAGAAATCGGAAAATCGTGTCAACGTCAACCGCTGGCGAATAAAAAGCATACGGAACCATACTTTCTTGTGTGCCGGATTTTGCAAATTTCATAGCAAAAGACCATTCCGGATAGTAATCGACACCGTTTGTTGCCGTATTTGCTACCGTATGCAAGTTTTTGTTTGCAAGGAAATATTCCGGATAATCGCTCATGTTGGAATAATCGTTTTTTGTGTATGGCAAAAAATTATTCTTAAAATCGTTATCAGACGTTACCATTGCATATTTTGTTTTGTACTCCCAGAATTCCGGGGTTATGCTGTAAATCCTGTCGAATTCTTGTAAATACTTTTTCGGAATTGAAAAATAAACAGTGTTGATTTGATTATAATGATCAGCGCCAGCGTCCGAAACGCCGGTGCGATAATATGTGTGTTTCAAATCAAAATTGATACTTTCAACTTTGCCGGGAAGCGTGCATGTTAAGTTACTGTCTGCGTTCGGATTCTCGCCAAAGCCTTTCATATATCCGCTAAATACAAAACGCGCTTGCACTGCGATTGCGGTTGCATTCACTTTCCCTTTTTCGTGCATATCAATGTGTGTTACGTCGTAACGTCGCGCGTCGCGGTTAGTCAGACGTTTGACAATTTCCGCGCTTTCCGCGATTTTGTATTTCAGAAACAAGCCGTCCGCGCTGGCAGAAACAAGTTGCAAGCGATATTTCGTGTATTCCGTTGCGTTCCCGGCGGCGTCGTACGCGCTGGCAAGTTGGATCTTGTTTTGTCCGGAAGTCGCAATGACGTTCTTTTTCGGGTTGTACACATACGAATAAAGCGCGAATTTATCGCGCGCGGTTTCGTCAAACGAATACCCATATTCAATAAACGAAAGCATACGCGTTTCGCCGTTTTCGTCTGCCGGGTAGTCTGCGACGTCGAATTTCTTTCCGTCTATCGTCATTTGCATAAGATCTGCGTAAACATCTGAATCAACCGTCACGGCAAACGCCGCGCCGTTCGTTCCGATTAACAGCAATGCGACGGAAAGTAATATAATTAACAGGCTTACGCCCGTGATTTTTCGAATTTGAATCGTTTTTTTCATAGTTCTTATTGTTGACCGGTGCCGGGGCGGCACGGCGCCGCCCGGTCGGTCTAAAAGGAAAAAAATTATGAGTCAACGGCAATAATGCCGATTTGACCGATTAGAATGTAATGGAAGTGTTAGAAAGGGATACGCCGGTTACGTCGATTTGAAACCAAAATTTAACATTGACCGATTGATTAAGGTAGGTATTTGTCAGCGTGACCTCGAAATAAGGGGCGATACCGTTTTTCAGCGCGGTTTTCTTATAATGTCCGGTGTAAGTTGCGCCGTAACTGGAAGTGGAATGAACAGATTCATAATAAGATGTAATGTCTTTTTTAACGGTAACGGAAATGTTTTTACCGTCGCACGTTACGTCGATAAGTTGATTCTGAATCGTACTTAAATCGACAGTCTTTTCTTTTCCGTGAAATCTAAAACCACTTCTATCCTCTGTGGCGTCATCAAGTACGATTTGACCGTACGACGTGACCGCCGAAATGGTATATTGTGAATAATATGATTCACCTACGTCGCCGAAAACGTTATCAAGAGAGATAGCAAACTTATTATTATCGGTAACGCCGTAAACGCGTTTAACCGCGCGAACGTCGCTTGCGCCTGTGACTTCGACAAGACCGTATTGACCGTTACCGACAGTTATTGAAGTAGGAATACCGTCATAACTTGCCATACAAATTGCGTGGTGACCACCGGAACGCGTTACAACCTTTATAATTGCGACAGATCCGCGGAACGATTTTTTACATGTGACCGTCGCAGTCAGAGCGCCGTCTGCTGTCGGGGTAAGGGTAAGATATTCGCTGATGTCTTTATCTTTTAACGGCGCATCGTCTGCCCAGTAAATAGACCAGTCAACCGATTTATCCGGAGCATCTTCGGGAAGAACGGTTGCGGTAATAATTTTTGAGACGGTGCCGTCGTCTGCCGCGGCGGTTGCCATAGACAGAAGGACGCCGTTCGTTTCAATCTGTTCGACGTCGATGTTATCACCGCCGCCGCCGGGCTTCTGTTCGCTGGGCTTGTCGGGTTGTTCGACTTGCGGGTTCTTCTTAAACTTCGACCAGTCGGTAAATCCCTTTGAGGGGATCGCGATTCCGATTGTTGCAAGCAAAAGGACGATAAGTACGGAACATAACGCCTTAACGCCGGTGTTTTTTTGTTTTTTACTCATTTTTTCTTTGCTCCTTGTTTTGTGGTAGATTTCTTTCCGGGTGCCGACGTTGTCTGAATGACCGTGCGGCGGACGCCGTTTGAGTTCTGATACGTTGTTTTGATTGTTTGCGATACCGGGGTAAATCCGCCGGACGGCTTCGTTGCCGGCTTTGGCTTCGATGTCTGATTCGGCTTAGAAGGTTTCGCCGCAGGCTTTGCCGATTTGGGTTTAGTTGATTTTTTTTGTGCCATGATTGCTCCTTTATAATTTTTTTGGGTGGTTTTATGGTTTGTTGTTGCAAGGTGTTTTTTCCGCGATCACCGCCTTTTTGTGATAAATGTCCACATTGCGGAAAGACTTTGTTCAAACGTCTGTCCGGATATTGCGGAATAAACACCGCCGATAGCAAGATACGCAAGGGCGATCAGAACGGCGGCGACGATAATAAATGTTAAGGTGTCGTACAAGATTTTTTTAATCATAAGTCGTTGGGGCGTCCCGTTCCCCGGCGGCGCACCGCCGGGCAGGACACATTTTAAGGAGGTGATTATGCCAGAATGCTTTTATACAGCAAGTCAGACGTATTCATAACGCGGTGCGTCGTCCGGGTTATACGTGTTATATCGCTTTATCGGTTTAAGACGTTGTACGCAATCGACGTCAACGTCAATTCCGGCGTCGAATGCAAGCGCCTGCGCTATCTGGATCGCTTCTTCGTCGTCGTGCGCCTTGATTATTTCGGAACGTCGTCCCGTGAAAGTTACTAAATATCTCATTTTCCTTTTTCCTTTCCTTTTTCGCTTGACAAGCGATTTGAATTGCTTTATTATCTGTTTCAAGAAGTGTTTAGGGACTGCCCTTTGGGAGGTGTCCCGTTGCAGTGCTGGGATCACGTTTGTGGTTTATCTGGGCGCACTTCTTATTTTTTTTACCTTTTCTTTGTCTTTCTCGCTTAACTTCCAGCCTTTTTTCACGCTTCCGAAACGATTAGTCTTGTCGATTTCGGGAGTTTTTTTCATATACGTTGTTTTTTTGTCTTCCGGGTTAGGACTGGCTTCCAAACGAATTTTTGTCGTACCTTCGCCGACGCTGTTATGCGTTATTCCCAGAAAAACGAATTCGTCGCCGATTTTCTCGTATATGTAGGCAGGGTGTCCGCTTTTTTTATATTTTCTGAATTCGTTTCGCGGTTGCGCCCGGCGATTTTTAGTATTGTCGGGCTTCCGTTGATTCGGAAAACGATTGATTTTGCGGTTGTGCTGCTGTTGCGCGTTCTTTTTGGTTTTGGTGTTTTTGTTCGATTTCGTCATTTCAATTTTTCCCCGGCGATTCTGTAATTGATTGATACAACGGTCGTGCCGTTCTTTGCGGCGGTGCGATCGCAATATTTTTTGAGATTCGCCGCGGTTTTGTAATCGTGCCAGAATTCGATGTAAACGCCGTCCGCAGTTCTGTAAGAAGATTTCGTCATTTTACGTTCCTGCCATTCAAAAATTCTGATACTTCGTCCGCACGTGCCGGGGCGGATATTTCAAGTTCAACGACGTTATAACGTTTTGCGACGTATGCGCAAAAGTCGATTAGCGTTTTTTCGACTTCGATGTCGCCGGCAGTGAGAAGTTCCACCGCAGCCAAAAGCGCGCTGGTGTTCTGATAACAACCCTTTGCAATGCCATTCGCGCAAAGTTCGTCGGTTGCTTGGTTAAGTTCTTCGGGGGTGATGTTCCATTTGGACAAGATGTTTTTCATATTTTTCTCCTTTTTTCCAAAAATCTTGGACTTATAATATAAATATAATTCAAGATTGTTGGAATTGCAAGTGTTTCGTCCAAATTTTTTGGAAAATTGCTTTGAGGTGAAGTATGAAAGCATTAAAAGAGTTGAGAAAAGAAAAAAATATTCTTCAAAAAGACGTAGCAAAAGAATTAAATATCAAAAACACAACATATTCAAATTGGGAAGTTGGCGTATCTGAACCTGATATTCAATCGTTAAAAAAACTGGCGGACTTTTTTGGTGTCAGTATTGATTATCTTGTCGGCAGAGAAGCGGAAGACGGCGTCGTTATCGTTTCCGGGAACGAATTGTCAAAAGACGAATCGGCGCTTATTGACAAACTTCGTCGTCTGGATCCACTTAACAAGGAACTTGCGTATCAATACGTTGACTTCCTTTCGGAACGTCAGAAGTAAGTTTTGAATTCTTTTCATAAAAAGCGACAGTCCCTGTCATATTTTATCCGTTACGATAAAACAGTGTAACGGAGGGGAAAACAATGACAGAGAAGGAACGAAAGTATTTTGAACGGCTTTCGGCGAAACTTGAAAATTTAATACTAAATCAAAATTGTGTCGCTTCGAAAGGAGATGACACAATGAATAAAAAATCGACAGTTTATAAAGGTTACAGGATTACCGAAAGGACAGACGGTCGTCGGTGGGCGCGCATTACAAAAAACGGACATACGACTTGTATTTATGGTCGAACCGACGACGAAGTCAAGAAGAAGATCAGCGAATTTTTGAAATACGGCGTAACTAACCGAGAGCCGGAACCGAAATGGACGCTTTATTCGTGGCTTGATTTTTGGCGGCGAACTTTCAAAACGCCGTACAACAAAACCGATATGTATCAATATCACATTAAAAACCACGTAAAGGCGCGATTTAAGGATAAACCGTTAAAAGACGTCACGACGATAGATTTACAGACGATTATTACGGCGTGTCCGTATTCGCGTAGCCGCGTTGACGTCTATCAGATGTTAAACGCAGCGTTCAGAGTCGCGAAACAACAAGACGTCATTTCAAAGAATCCGGCAGAAGGTCTGATATCGCCACGGCACCGAAAAGTGTCGGGAATGCCGCTGACGCTTGCGGAGCAAAAAGCATTTTTCAAAAGCATAGAAAATGAAGAATGCAAAAACGATTACTTGTTTTATCTGTTTTCGGGCGTCAGACGTTCCGAACTATTGACGATTAACGTCGCAAGTCTGGATTACGAAAACAATCTGATATATGTCCACGGCACAAAAACCGAAAACGCGGAACGGGCGATCCCGTTTACGGATATTCTGAAATCAATTATTTCGGAAATGACGCCGGACGAAAACGGTTATTTTTTCACGCATTCAGCGGATTGGTACACCAAAAATTTCAAAAAGTACAGTCAGAATCATTGTCTTCGGGAACTCCGGAAGTCGTTTATCACGCGTTCCGGCGAAAACGGCGTCGATATTAAGGCGATCCAGCGCTGGGTAGGGCACGCCGATTATCAGACGACGGCAAATATTTATTTCAAAGCGCAGGACGAATTTTTGAAAAGTAACGCAAAAAAATTAAACGATTATCAGACTGCCTATTGGCGCGACGTTACGGAAGACGATATCTGACACAATTTTTTGACACAATTTTCCGGTTTTTACGATTATCACAAGAAAAAAAGAGCATAAAAAAACCGCAAAATCTGCGAAATTTTGCGGTTTTGGTCGGAGTGACGGGATTTGAACCCATGGCCTCATGGTCCCGAACCATGCGCGCTACCATCTGCGCTACACCCCGGTAATACGGCGGTTTTTGCCGTACTGCTATATTATATAATATTTTTTGAAATTTGCAACTGTTTTTTCACACATACATTATCGACAATGCGATTAAAGCCTGTCCTGCGAAATAGGTCGCGAGTTCCAGAACGGACAAAGTGCGGTTTGCACGCCATTCTTTGAAGTACACGAACGACAGACACGTGTCGCTGAACAGCAGGAAAAGCGCGCCGATCATCGCAAGTAGCCCGCCGACGGTCTTTTGCACCGCGTACAGATAACATGCGGACACCGCCGTAAACGTTACCGTAAAGGAGTAAAGGGTGATAAGTATGCGCATCCACAGCGGAATTTCAAACTTAAAGACGTACGAGCCGCCAAACGTCAGTATTGCCGCGACCGCCGCGACGATTGCCGTCACGAAATAAAAACCGCTTGTCAGATTGAACGCCGTTGAAAAGGCGACGTGGCCGAGAAGGAACGCGAATAAACCGATGGGGATAAGGCGTTTTCTGTACGTCGGAGTAAGTTCCTTAACGCCAAGGAAAGCGTCGCCGGCATGGAACAAGATAAGCCCGAGAAACAGCGGAACGAAGTAGTTCATGTTGCAGGCGGGGTTTTTTGCGAATGCGGCAATTCCGATTATCAGAAAGGACAGCGACGCGATATATTTTGCGACGAGCCCCCAGAAGTTTTTATTGAGCGACCGGAAGCCGAGGCAGAAAGTCGCCGCGATTATGCAGATGCCGAAAAAGAGATATACCATTTTTGATTATGCGTTTGCGAAACGCGCTTTCATACGCAACTCGTGGTTTAAGATGCGTTTTCTGATGCGTAAACTCTTGGGAGTGACTTCCAACAACTCATCGTCGGCGATGAATTCAAGACACTCTTCAAGGGAAAGTTTTTTGACGGGGATAAGGCGCAACGCGTCGTCGCTGCCAGACGCGCGGGTGTTCGTCAGATGTTTTTTCTTGCAGACGTTGACGGTAATATCGCCGAGCGTCGGGGGATAGCCGATGACCTCGCCTTCGTACACTTGTTCGCCGGCGGAGACGAAAAGGATGCCCCTTTCCTGCGCGTTGAACAATCCGTAAGTAACCGCCTCGCCCGTTTCAAAAGCGATAAGGCTTCCCGTTTTACGGCGGGGGAAATCACCCTTATACGGCTGATATTCAAGGAATATGCTGCTCATTACGCCTTCGCCGCGGGTAAGCGTCAAAAGTTCGCTCTTAAAGCCGAAAAGTCCGCGCGACGGAATATCGAATTCAAGGCGCATTCTGTCGCCGATTGCCTGCATGTGTACGAGATCGCCGCGACGTGCGCCGACCGCGCCCATGACCGAGCCGTTGCAGTCGCCGGGGACGTCGATGACAAGCCTGTCGATAGGTTCAAGCAGAGTGTCGCCTTCCTTTTTGAAAAGGACTTTGGGCGTGGATACCGCAAACTCATAGCCTTCGCGGCGCATTGTTTCGATAAGAATGGAAAGGTGCATTTCGCCGCGTCCGGACACTTTGAAGCTGTCGGTGCTGTCGGTGTCTTCGACGCGCAGGGAAACGTCTTTCAGAAGTTCGGAATAAAGCCTTTCTCTCAGGCGTTGGCTGGTGACGAATTTACCTTCCTTGCCGGCAAAGGGACTGTCGTTTACGGAGAAAGTCATTTGCACGGTGGGGTCGGTAATTTTGACGAACTCGCACGGTTCGGAGTTTTCGGGGCTTGACACGGTGTTGCCGATGTTGATGTTTTCGATGCCCGAAACGCATACGATGTCGCCGACCGCAGCCGCGTCGCAGGGAACGCGCTTTAAGCCTTCGATCTGATAAAGGTTGGCGATTTTGCTCTTATAAGGTTGAATGCGGTTGTGCCAGTCGCTGACGACGACGTCGGAGTTTGTCCTTATGACGCCTTGTTCGACGCGGCCGATGCCGATACGACCGACGTAGTTGTTGTAGTCGATTGCGGAAATCAGCAGTTTTGCAGGTTTTTGGTCGTCGCCTTCGGGGCAGGGGATATGGCTCAGAATCGTTTCAAAAAGCGGGATAAGGTTTTCGCCTTCCGCGCCTTCGGTAAGGGTGCTTGTGCCTTTTCTGCCGCTGCAATAGACGATGGGGCTGTCCAGCTGTTCGTCGGTGGCGTCAAGGTCAATCAAAAGTCCCAGAACTTCTTCCACGACCTCGTGAATACGCGCGTCGGGACGGTCGATTTTGTTTATGCAGATGATTATTTTAAGCCCGAGCGATAAAGCCTTTGACAAAACGAACCTTGTCTGGGGCATCGGTCCTTCGACGGCGTCGACAAGCAAAAGCACGCCGCTGACCATTTTCAGGACGCGTTCAACCTCACCGCCGAAGTCCGCGTGTCCCGGGGTGTCGATGATGTTGATTTTCACGCCGTTGTAATGGATTGCGGTATTTTTCGCAAGGATGGTGATGCCGCGTTCGCGTTCAAGGGCGTTGCTGTCCATAACGCGATCTTCAACCTGCTGATTCTCGCGGAAGGTGCCGCCTTGTTTAAGCATTTCGTCAACCAGCGTGGTTTTGCCGTGGTCGACGTGGGCGATAATTGCAATGTTTCTTAAATCTGTTCTTTTCATATTATTATCTCTCGTTTGATTTTTGTATTATATACATATCTTAAAATAATAGCAAGGATATTAACCGCCCGACGCGAAATTTTTTTGAAAAAATTAAGTTTTCGGCAAAAGAAAAGGGACGGAAAAACCCGTCCCCGGAATGGATATTCGTTTGTCAGCCGTCGATTTCGTCGGCGTTTGTTTTCATATCGCCCATCCACTTTCTGAAAAAGTTTTTGACCCTGAACGCGACGCACCAGTCGCCCAGCATCGATATGCCGTGTACAAGCAGGAACACGCCCAGAAGTACCGTGAGATATATCGCGCCGCCGACGGGATTGAAGAACGCCAGCATACCGAAAACGATTTCGAATATCGAAGTTATCAGAAGTACCCACCAGTACGGCAGTCTGAGTTTGCCCGCGGCAATCGCCATCGACAATTCCGAAATGCCTTCGTAAATAAACCACATTGCGAAAATGAAGGGCAGGAAACCTGCGACGACGTTTTCGTTTGAAAGCATGATTATGCCGAGAATCGTCGTGATTATGCCGTCCGCAAGAAACGCTCCGCCGCCGAAAAGTCCGACCGTCGTGAAAAACATTGCGATTTCCACAACGCCGATTACGAGTACGATCGCACCGATTACGTATGCGAGCGTCGTAAGCGTGGTGTCAACGGGCAACGCAAAGCACACGATACCCGCGGCAATCATCAGAATACTTGCTAAAAACCATAAAATTGAAGTTGATTTTTTCATATCGTTCACCTCTTTACGCCTGCATTATACAACCGATAATTAGCAGTGTCAATAGTCGAGTGCTAATTTTTCTCGCAATTATTAAAATTGATTTTTCCTGATAATAAATCTATCAATTTGATTTAATTTCCGTCGTTTAATTTCAGCATGAACGCGCCTTGCTTTGCGTGGCACAGCGGACATTCTTTCGGGGCGGATTCGGCGGTTGTTTCATAGCCGCAGCCCGAGCATTTCCATTTTACCGCTTTCGGGCGTTTATAAAGGGTGGAATCTTTCAGCTGCTCGTGCAGGTCAAGAAAGAGTTTTTCGTGGCAGGTTTCAACCTGAATAAGGTTTTCAAAAAGCCCCGCGATATCCATGAATCCTTCCTTTTTCGCGGTTTCCATAAATTCGGGATAGATTTTTTCCGCCTCGTTTTTTTCGTCTTCCGCGGCAAATGCAAGGTTGTCAAGGAGATTCCATTTTTGTTTGAAAGGGAAGCCCGCGGAAATATCGATGTTTTTGATGACGTTTTCGTCGGCGGTTTGCAGGAATGAATAAAGCATGCGTGCATGATTGAATTCTTCGTAAACCACTTTGTCGATGATTTCGGACAACGCGACGTAGCCTTCGTTTCTCGCGCCGTATTCGATGAACATATATCTGACGTGAGCCTGACATTCGCCGGCAAACGCCCGCGCCAGATTTTCGTAAGTTTTGCTGTTTTTAAGATTTTTCATAAATACCTCCGAAAAAAGTATCCGCAAATTTACAAAAAATATACGGTCTTGCTTTCAAAGTATCAAAAGATGTGTTATACTAATCGCCGTTATGAGATATTTGTTTTTCGACATAGAGTGCAGCGAAGGTAAAAGTATGTGCAGTTTCGGTTACGTTTTGACCGACGAAAAATTCCGCATACTTGAAAAGGACGATATTTTGATGAACCCCGAGGCGATTTTCCATACGGGCGCCTGGGGCAAGAAAAACAGGGAAGCCTACCCCGGCATCGAAATGGCGTACCCGAAAGAAGTTTTTTTGAAAAGCCCGACTTTCCCCGCGCTGTACGAAAAAATCAAATCGCTCATCGAATATAAGGATCAGACCGTCATCGGGTTTTCGCACAAAAACGACACCGTGTTTCTGGACAACGCCTGCAAGCGTTACAACCTGCCGTCAATAGATTACGACTTCGTGGACGTGCAGACAATTCATAAGGATTACAATAATCTCATAAACCCGTTCAGCACCGAAAAACTTGTGGAAGAACTGAACCTCGACGTCAACAAATACGTCCCGCATAAGAGCGACGACGACGCCGAAGTGTCGATGCTCGTCACCAAAAACTTTTGCGAAAAGCTGGGACTGTCGCTTAATAAACTTATCGCGCAGTATCCGAACTGTATGGGCGTTCATAAGGCGTATAACACGGTTTATCTTTACAAGACGCGCGCAGAAAGCCTTATTTGTGCAATAAACCGCAACAGTACGTCGGGAAGCAATTTAATGCGCGGCAGTAATTTCAACAAATACAAACACTTTCTGGAAGATTTTATCGCGGATTCTTCGGTTGAAAAATCGTTGTTCGGAAAACACGTCGCGGTGTCCAGAAATTACTTTGACAATCACTTCCGCGAGATGTTGCTTATCGTCGAAAAAGTCCGGGACAGGGGCGGCGTTATGGAATCGCACGTCGGTCGCGCCGATATATTTGCGGGCAATCCCTCAAAAGAAGAAGAAAGGGCGATTGAGTCCGCAGTCCGCCGCGGGAAAAACGTCCTTACCGTCACCGAGGACGACCTTTTCAAAATGCTTTCGATTGATAAAATATAATTGTTTTTTCAACCTTTATCACATATTGAGCATTTTTTTGCGAAATGCTTTTGACAAATGCAAACTCGTATGCTATTATAATTAAGCATCTTTTGTGATGCGTTTTCGGTTTAAGGAGAAATACCCAAGAGGCCGAAGGGGCTCCCCTGCTAAGGGAGTAGTACGTGAGGAGCGTAGCCAGGGTTCAAATCCCTGTTTCTCCGCCACAAGAGAACTGTACGCACCCTAATGGTAAATTAGAGTGCGTATATTTCTTTTCTGTCGAATATTTCGGCATAATTGTAAGAAGATGAATATAAAAACGGACAGCCGGGCGAATAAAATCGCTCGGCTTTTTCTATACCCAAAATTAAACGCATTTACGGAAAATACGAGAAAAAACCACTTTTTCAGAATACTTTACCGAGAATTGCTCCGATTTATCGCCTTTCGTCATTTTCGTTGTAGCACAGTAAAAATCGGAAGTCAACGGGAAAAATTGTCGCTGAAAACTTTAATAATCCCAAGAGTCAGACTCAACTTCGAGTTTGGCTCTTTTTTCATTTACGCAACAATTTTGTCCTTTGTCGTTGACTTCCGGGATTGCGACTTTAACTCGCAGAGATATTTGCTTTTTCCGGTGCTACCCCGTTTATGCCGAAAGGCGAAAAATAAATCGGAGGTAAATCCAAATGAAAAAAGTAGTTTACTCAATTAAGAAAGTCAGAGGCGACTCTGACAAGATTTCCGGTCTCGGATTTCTTAACGATGAAGGCACATTGCTATGCAGGTGCGTTTCAAAAACAGGCAAGCCTTATACGAGAGCGTTTGATGAAGTCGAACAGCATTGTCACCCGATACTTGGAAAAGAAAACGAGTTCAAAGGTTACGTAACAATGTATTACGAATACGAAGGTAACGATATCGAAGTCGAATACTCGGTATGGTACAAAACGGTATAAGGAGTAAGAAAAATGGCTGAATATCAACACTTTGACGGTGAAACCTACATCACTTTCAATATTGTTTACACAACCGAAAATGAAGTTCAACTTGCTGTTACGAATCGCGGCAAAATAAGCGTTTTAACCTACGACTTATACGAAGATAAAAACGGCAAGTATTTTGAATACGGTTGTAACTACGAAAGTATTTATATCGAAGATTTTGAGGTAATGTGAAATGAAAGGAAATATCAGTATTGTGATCGGCTCTTGGGGTTCGTACAACGAATGCAACGAAAGAGCGTTAGGCTCGAAATGGCTTGACCTTTCGGACTATGAAGAATGGGACGAAATAGTCGAAGAACTTAAAAAAGAAGGTTTTGAACTTGACGGTATAGACGAAGAACTGTTTATACAGGACATCGAAGGTATCGAAGACCGTTCTGTGAATTGGGATTACGTCAACCCAGAAACATTATTCAATACGTTGAAAGAGTCAGGCGTTTTGGATGACGATTACAAATACAAAGTATTCTGCGCTTTCCTTGAAGTGCGTTGCTATGACGATTTTGAAGAAAAAGTCAACTCGCACGGCGACCGCTGGGACGATTGTATCAATCTTTGGAGCGGCTACTCGTGGGAAGATTACGGCAAAGAAATGCTTGACTGTTGCGGCTATGAAATACCAGAACAAATAATCGACTTTATCGACCTTGAACGCTATGGAAGATACTGCGGCGAAGAATATTTGCAAGAATACAGCGACGGCTTAATCGAAATACAATAAGGAGTTAAAAATTATGAATATCACTATTGAAAACAAGAAACAAAAAGCAATCGAACTTATGCAAAAATTAGATATTTATAAGCCATATATCAAAGGTTTTAAGGATAAAACCGACGTTTGCTTTTTTGAATGCTTCGGCGGTTACTGGGCTTATCAAGAACCGGAACTTATGGCTAAAATCAAAGAATTTGAAGAACAATACAATGTTCTCGTATATGCCGTAACACACGAATACACCGAATTTGGCGAATGTTACGACTTTCTCTACGTATCCGACTACGAAGAAGAATGGAACGAAATGCTGTATAAGCAAGGCAGAACGTTCTACGCTTATGCCTACGTCTGGAACAAAACCGATGATTTTTGCTCCGAGTTCGGCACAATAGGCGTCTGCTCATTCGGTGGTGGCATTAAAAGGGTGGCTTAATTATGAGATACATTTTCTATCACTACAATCAATACGGCACGCTCGTTTTCGACTATTACGACGACGAAACACATGTTACGCAATCGTATGTATTCTATTCACTCAAACAGGCTGTAAGCAAATTCAGACACGACAACGGCTTGCAGTATAAACGTATCAAAATTTCAAAATTATTCTAAGGAGATAATCACTATGGCTAATATCAAAGACTTGAAAAAATACGTAGGTTATGAGTTTTCGTCCGGCTGTTATACAGGCGACGACTACAAATCGTTTCAGACCAAATACATAAATTTCTTGAAAACAATGTGCAGAAATAACCACTGGCAACTTGTAAACGTCGGTAGAAATCATTATTGCTTTTCGGCTTTTATAAAGAGCGCGGAAAACAAATGCGTTTACGTATCTATATCCGACGTTCGCTACTTTTCCGACGAGTGGTATAACCACATACTTATCCGCACGGCGAAAAACGAAATGGACTACCGCGGTGGGTTCAACAACTATACGACGCTCGACGGTTTGGAAGGTAAGGCTTGCGAATTGCTTGACGACTTACCGTTTTAAGGAGATACGAAAATGAAATTATCGACAGAAACCCTATATCGCCTTTGCAACAAATATCAATGGTTTACAAGCGGCGATTGCACGCAATATGAAAAAATGTTTGAGCGAAACAAACAAGGAGCGAGCCTTGAAACGCTTGCAACGATTATCTGGCTTTGCTCGGTCGGATACGAAGAAAAACAAATATTAGAAATACTCGAAAAGGAGTGTAAAAACGATGATTAAGTTAAATCTTACACCGCAAAATAAGCAGGAAGAACTTATCCTTACTTATTTACAAAACAATGCGAGCGAAACCCTTGCCGACAAGATAAATAACGGCACTCCGTTTGAGAAAGACGGACACCCTTTGTTGAACAAGAAAACGCTTTCCGGTTTTATGAAATATGCTTGCGACGAAGCGAGAAAACTTGCCGAAAAAGGTGCTAATTCCGCTTGTATTGACGACGTTACCGTGTACGGTTGGGCTATCCACTTTTTTGAAGAAGATTCAATCGAAGGCACGCTTTATACCATAGACGGCGAAGAATACAAACCCGCGCCGAAAAAGGTTGCTACAACAAAGCCTGCAACGGTAAAACCCCAACCAACGAAACCGCAGAATTTACAGTTTTCTATTTTCGATAAAATCGACGATACCGACGTTAAAGATACAAAAACGGATACTTTAACTACCGAAACCGATACAAACGACGATGAAACGGATATGCCGTCGGAAGAAGAAATGCAGGAAATTTTCGCCCAAGTTCACGAAGAAGAACAACGCGAAAAAGGCAATCCTACGTATCAAAAATATACGGCGTATCAGGCAGAACACCCGACGGCAATCGTGGCATATCGTTTAGGCGATTTCTACGAAGTTTTAGGCGATAAAGCCGTGCTTCTCGGTAACGAACTCGACCTTACCATTACAAGCCGCGACGTGGGCTTAAAAGAGCGTATTCCGATGGTCGGTTTTCCTTATCACGCTGCTGAAAATTACTTTGCGAAAATCGTAAAATATCACGACTTGTATATCATCGAAAACGACAACGAAAAACAATTCATTGAACGCGTCGAAACAGCCGTTAATCGACATATAGACTTAGATACGGGCGAAATTCTTACAGAAGAAGAAATGCGGGAGTTCGACGGAGATATCGAAGAACCCGACGACGTTCTCGCAGAAGAAAAAGAACTTGCCAAAGGCTTTGAGCCTACCGCCGTATGCAAACTCGAAGAGATACTCGGCGACGTCTTTATCGTGGAGGTGTAACTATGAAAAAAGAGAAAACAAAACCCATTCCGAAATACATAGTCGCTCGTATCAAAAAAGCCGACACGCAAAATAACGTATGCCTTCCCGGCAGAAC
>OGXR01000935.1_pt1 | contig 23113 bp, 18 predicted proteins | sample 1576331 | NCBI WGS metagenome assembly OGXR01 (sample SAMEA3541473, study PRJEB24748) | human gut metagenome | biome: human gut; feature: human-associated habitat; material: faeces | place: China | collected 2012 | reverse complement strand
GATTTATATATGTCATTGCGAGCGGAAATAAGGGGACCCCGCGGGATACTGTGTACTCGTGGGGAAAAGGAATAAACAAGCAAAAGACAAACAATTGTCGCTTGCGACGATTGTTTGGTCAAAAGTGAAGTTTATGACGCGTACGCGCCTTCGCAAGAACCCGTCAAGAACCCCGAAAATCCATCAAAATTCTGACTTTTTAAGAGAGTTAAGTTTAAGCACCCAAACGGGTGCTTTTTTGTTGGTTTTTTTACTCCGTGCCTCGCAATGACAAAAACACATATTGCGTCGTAGTATTAAATTGAAAAGCGTCCGATAAGCATATTCGTGCGGGCGGTTGCATAGTTTTTATTAACTGTATTTGGAGGTAAAATTATGCAATTTGATTTATATAACGATATTGCGACGCGCACCGGCGGCGATATTTACGTCGGCGTCGTCGGACCCGTCAGAAGCGGCAAATCGACCTTTATTAAGCGATTTATGGACGCTCTTGTAATCGACGCCATAAAGGACAAAAACGCCCGAAAAAGGGCTGTCGACGAACTGCCGCAATCGGGCGACGGCAAAAGTATAATGACGACTCAGCCGAACTTTGTTCCAAGCGAAGCGGTCAGCGTAACCGTTTCGGACAATCTTAACGTCAACGTAAGAATGATCGACTGCGTCGGTTACGTCGTGGAAGGCGCGCTCGGCGCGGAAGAAAACGGCAAGGAACGACTTGTTCGCACCCCGTGGACGGACGACGAAATTCCTTTTGCGAAAGCGGCGGAAATCGGCACGGAAAAAGTAATCAAGGAGCACTCGACAATCGGCGTAGTCGTCACGACGGACGGCACGATAACGGATATTCCGCGCGACAATTATGTCCCCGCAGAAGAACGCGTCGTTGCCGAAATGAAGGAAATCGGAAAACCTTTTGTGATTCTTATCAACAGCGCGATGCCCGAAAGCAGCGAAACGGCAAGGCTCAAAGCCGAACTTGAAAAGAAATACGACGCGCCCGTCGTCGTCAAGGACGCGCTGAACATGTCGGAAGACGACGTGTCCGAAATCATGGGCGCGGTGCTGTCGGAATTCCCGATTAAACTTATCGACGTGAACGCGCCCCGCTGGATACAGGCGTTATCGCGCGACAACGGCATTGTGAAAGAACTTGTCGATATTCTGAAAAACGTCGGTAGCGAAATGTTCCGTATGCGCGACGTGGACAAAATCAAGGCGGCGTTTTCCGACTCGCAATACTTTGAAATCGGCGACGGAGCGAGCGTTGACGCAGGGCGCGGGCGCATCGAACTCAATCTTAAAATCAAGCCCGAACTTTTCTTCAAGGTTTTGTCGGACGAGTGTGGACACGAAATTCCCGATGATTTCACGCTTATGAGTTACGTAAGGTTTTTGAAGAAAGCTGAAACCGAATATTCCAAACTCAAAAACGCTCTGGACGAAGTTTACGAGACGGGCTACGGCGTCGTGTCCCCGACAAACGACGATATCGTCGTCGAAGAACCCGAAATGTTCAAGCAGGGCGGACAATACGGCATAAAAATCAAGGCGAGCGCGCCGAGCCTGCACCTTATAAAAGTCGACGTAAGGACGGAAGTCAGCCCGATTATCGGCACCGAGCAGCAAAGCGGACGGTTTATCGACGATATGCTTGACAAATACGAAAACGACCGTGCCGCGCTTTTAAGCACGAACGTTTTCGGCAGAACCCTGAACGACATGATGGCGGACGGACTTTCCGTAAAAATCAACGAAATGCCCGACGAAGCCAAAACGAAAATGCGCCGCACGATCACGAAAATCGTCAACGAAGGCAAGGGCGGCGTGCTGTGCATCCTTTTATAACTTTAATTAAAGTAACGACAAATAGGCAAAAATTGTACAATTATGCAACAAAATTGATATAATTGTGCAATTTTTTGCCTTTTTGTGTCGATTTGTATAAAAAAAGATAATGCCGTTGACACTTTCTTGTTAATATATTAAAATGTAATTTAATGTTATTTTATTACAACATAGATTGGTAAGGAGGTTATCGAAATGAAGCTATTACTCTCAACCTCGAACGAAGACAAAACTCACGAACTTAAATCATTGCTCGAACCGCTCGGACACACAGTATATACCTTAAAAGACTATGGTTTGAAGATTCGCGTCGAAGCAAAAGGTATTACTTTTTTTCAGAACGCATTATTGAAGGCGCAAGCCGTGTCGAAAGTTGTCGACATACCCGTTCTCGGCGATGAAAGCGGACTTGTCGTGCCTGCTCTTAACGGGGAGCCGGGCGTTTACAGCGCGCGCTATGCCGGCGAAATACATAATAGCGTCGCGAACATTCAGCTGCTTTTGAGAAAGATGGAAAACATCACCGACCGCGAGGCTTATATGCAGACCGTTTTGGTGCTTATGTATCCCGACGGACAGTATTACTATGGCGAAGGTACGGTCAGGGGCACGATCACGCGTTCGCGCCGCGGTTTCAACGGCTTCGGTTACGACAGCGTGTTTTATTCGCCGCAACTCAAAAAGACTTTTGCCGAGGCGTCCTTTGTCGAAAAGCAATCGGTCAGCCATCGTTTGCAGGCGGTCAACGATTTGTTCAGAAAAGTCAACGCAAACGTTGGCGCGATGAATTCAAAAAAATAAGTGAAAACGATATTTTGTTTTTCCGACCTTCACAACGCCGCGATATCGGAATGGTATCGCGGCGTTATGGAAGAGTCGGATTATATTTTCTTTGCAGGCGACGGGATTTTCGGCGTAACGCGTACGCTTGAAAACGTCGCCGATAAACTTTATGCGGTGGGCGGCAACTGCGACAACTCGCTTTATTCCGAAGAACTTGTCGTTGACGTCGAAAAGGTCAGGTTTCTTATCGTGCACGGGCACCGTTTCCACGATAAACTCGACCTTGTGTACCGCGCAAAGGAGGTCGGCGCAGACTGCGTTTGTTTCGGGCATACTCATTCGTATTCCGACGAAACCTATGACGATGTGCGCCTTATCAACGACGGAAGCTTTTCACATTCGGTCACGGGGGACGTCGGATACGTCTATATCGTGGTCGAAGGGAAAAATATTTTTGCAAATTTTGTAAAAACGGGCGATTTTCGTTGACATATTTTTTCGGGCATTATATAATTGCAAAGCGTTGCGACTTATGCGGGTGTAGTTCAATGGTAGAATTCCAGCCTTCCAAGCTGGCCGCGTGGGTCCGATTCCCATCACCCGCTCCAAAGGAACGCAATCCTACGTTAAATAATGCTTGGGCCAGTAGCTCAGTAGGATAGAGCAACGGCCTTCTAAGCCGTAGGTCAGGGGTTCGAATCCCTTCTGGCTCGCCAGATTTGGTGGGTATAGCTCAGTTGGTTAGAGCGCCAGGTTGTGGCCCTGGAGGCCGTGGGTTCGAGTCCCACTACTCACCCCACTATTAGCCAAATCGGTGATGAAAACGTAGGGGTGTCGCCAAGCGGTAAGGCACTAGATTTTGATTCTAGCATTCGTAAGTTCAAATCTTGCCACCCCTGCCAAATATGATCCACTAGCTCAGTCGGTAGAGCACTTGACTTTTAATCAAGGTGTCCGGAGTTCGAATCTCCGGTGGATCACCAACTTAACTTGCGACCGTGGCGGAACTGGCAGACGCGCCAGCCTTAGGAGCTGGTATCACAGATGTGTGAGTTCGAGTCTCTCCGGTCGCACCATTTGTTTTCCGCCGGACAGCTGCACCTTAAAAAAGTATGCGCCTTTAGCTCAGTTGGTAGAGCAACTGACTCTTAATCAGTGGGTGCCTCCGCTCGGCAGCAGCCCGAACTCCGCCGCTGCCTCGTCCGCCGTGCGTTCATCCTCCCGGCTAAACAGCGGGTAGCGCGTCTCCATCCCCATGAGCCCGCATTTCACCGCGCCGGGCAGAAAGCGGCGCAGCCCGGCTGCGTCCAGTTTCAGCAGCGGGTGCGCCAGCACCGGTACGGAGCCTATCTCTCTCAGCAGCGAGACGGCCTCCAGGGCGTCCGTCAACCGCGGAAGCTCATAGAAGCCCGCTCCAGGGGCCAGCAAAGTGCGAAAGGCGTCGTCTATGGAACTAGTATAACCCAGTCGGGTCAGCTCCGCGGCAAAGTGGGCGCGGTTGAGATAGCCGTCCGGGTTTGCCGCCCTCATGACTGCGTAGTCCACGGCATAGCCCGCCGCTCGCAGGCGGCGCTCCAGGGTCAGATTGCTCTCCTCCTTGCTCCGGCGCATCCGGGCCGTGAGCTCGCGCACGGCTTCCCAGCCGCGCTCAGGTATGAACAGGCCCAGAATATGCAGCTCCGTGCCCTCGAAGACCGTGCTTATCTCCGTTCCCGGCACAGCGGCGGTGAGTCCGCCGCGCGCCGCCGCGAGGAAACGCGGCAGGCCGTCCACGTCGTTGTGGTCGCAGAGCGCCACGGCCGTAAGGCCCAGCTCCTGCGCGGCGGATACGAGCTCCTCCGGCGTGCTGGTGCCGTCTGAAAAGGTGGAGTGTGTATGCAGATCGCAGCTCATACGTCCATCACCCCTGTCTGCCGTAGATCCTGAGGCTCACCCGCAGGCGGCCCCGGCGCGTCTCGCCCAGAGCGCCCTCAAAGCGGAAACGCCCCATTCCCCGCACGGAGACGATATCCCCAGGCTCCGGCTTTGCAGAGGACGAGCGCGCGGGCAGGCCGTTCACAAACACGCGCTCCGCCTCAAATAGCCGCGCGCTCTCCGCACGCGAGAGCCTGAAGGCCGCGGCCACGAGGGCGTCCAGCCGCTCCGAGGCGGCGGCGACTACGCTCTCCTCCGGTGGGGACGCCAGGCCCTCCGGAAGCGCCTCTGCCCGTGTTACTCGCACGGCGGCCCGGCGCACCTGATTTAGCTCCCGCTCAATTATACGCGCGGCGGCCTCCAGGCAGAAGGCATAGGCCCGCCCCTCTGCCAGGATGATGTCGCCCAAGAGGCCCCGGCGCAGGCCAAGGGCCATGAGAGAGCCAAGATAATCCCTGTGCGTCAGCTCCCCTGCAAATTTAGGTGCGGTCGGAGCTATTTCAAGACAGATAACCGGCGCCTCTCCGCCGCCGAACACTGCGACCCTGCGCTCGGCCTCCGGGTATCCGCCCTCGAACACGGCCGGCTCCGGCAGGCGCAGGCGCGCGGCTTCCGCCTGTTCGCCGGGGCTGAGAAAGTCCGAGGAGGTCTGGATGCCCCGCTCAAACGCGCGGCGGGAGAGCTCAGTGAGTCGCTTTTTTGTGAGTTCCAATTCGTTTTCCATATAAGGCTCCTCTCCCCTGCCCGCAGTCATGCCGCGCGCGCCGCGGGCGTAGGCTTTACGGGAGGCGAGGTTTTTGCAGAATGTAATTTCCGTCGCGGCGGGGGCGCTCTGGGGCGCGCCCATGGCCCTCATGCTGGCCGGGGCAGGAGTTTTCCTCAGCCTCCGCTGCGGCTTTGTACAGCTCACGCACTTTCCGGAGGTCATGCGCCGGACTGTCGGCGCCGCGCTGCGTCCATCCGGGGCAGACAAGGGTTCTGTAACGCCCCTGCAGGCAGTCTGCGCCGCGCTGGCAGGGACGGTAGGCACCGGGAACATCGTCGGTGTCGCGCTGGCCATCTCACTCGGCGGGCCGGGCACGCTCTTCTGGCTATGGCTGACCGCCCTCTTCGGCATGGGAACGAAATTTGCCGAGGTCACGCTGGCTGTGCGCTTCCGCGAGCGCGGAGAAGACGGCCAGTGGCGCGGAGGGCCCATGTACACGATAAAAAACGGCCTCGGCAAACGCTTCATGCCGCTTGCACGGGCCTTCGCCCTCTTTGGAACGCTGGCGGCCTTCGGCATGGGCAGCGCCGTACAGGGCGCTGAGATCACGGGCGCTGCGCGCACCCTCTCGATGGAGCTGCTGCCATCCGTCGCGGCGGAGGGGCGGGTCTTCTCACTTGCAGCGGGGGCGCTGGTGGCTGCGGCGGGCTGGTTCGTCCTCTCGGGCGGCATGGGCAGGCTTGGGCGCGTCTGCGAGGCGCTGGTCCCGGCAATGGGACTCGTCTACGTTCTCGCCTGTCTCGCAGTAATTGCTGCAAACGCCGGCAGGCTTGGCGGCGTTCTGCGGGAAATACTGGTCTGCGCCTTCCGCCCTGAGGCGGTATGCGGAGGGCTGAGCCTGCGCGCCTGCCTCGGCTGGGGCCTGCGCCGCGGCGTGTTTTCAAACGAGGCCGGCCTCGGCTCCGCCCCCATCGCCCATGCCTCGACCAGCGAAAAGGAGCCGATAAGACAGGGCTTCTTCGGCGTCTTTGAGGTTTTCGCTGACACGATGGTCGTCTGCACGCTGACCGGGCTCGCCATTCTCTGCTCCGGCGCGGCGATACCCTACGGCAGCCCTGCCGGGCTCTCCGTCTGCGTCTCAGCCTTTGCCGGGGTGCTCGGAGGTGGCGGCGCGGCGGCGGTGCTCGCGGCCTGCATGCTGCTGTTTTCCCTCTCCTCGCTCTTCGGCTGGGGCATGTATGGCCTGCGCTGCTGCGAATTCCTGCTCGGGCCTCGCGCGAGGGGCGCATACATGGCCATTTACGCCCTCTGCGCCGTCATGGGCGCGAACGGCGCCCGGGCCGCGGTATGGGAACTGGCGGACGTGCTCAACGCCCTCATGGCCCTGCCGAACCTCTGCTCGCTCCTGCTGCTCTCCAGTGAGGCCGCACGCCTGACGCGGGACTATTTTGCCCGCGAACGCGTTCTGCACGGCTGATTATATCCCATCTTCTCCTGTTTGTGAAGCGCGCGCCCCTTGCCTTTGGGCGCGCGCCGTGCGATAATATATGAGCACAGCAAAAACTGTTACGGAGGATGAGATATGGACTTCACAAGCGAGTACAGAGCCAAGCTTGGCACCCCGGAGGATGCGGCAAAGCTGGTCAAGAGCGGCGACTGGGTCGAATACGGCAACGGCACCACCTTCGCCGTCGAGTGCGACAAGGCCCTCGCCAAGCGCCGGGACGAGCTGTTCGACGTCAAGCTCCGCGGCCAGATAATGTACGGCCCCATTGAGGTCGTGGAATGCGACCCGACGGGCGAGCACTTCTGCTACAACGCCTGGCACTGCTCCGGCTACGAGCGCAAGCTGCTCGACCAGGGCCGGGCCTACTTCTCCCCCATGATCTTCCGCAATCTCGCCTGGTACCACAAAGAATTCCTGCACGTCAACGTCGCCTATGTCTGCGCGACGCCGATGGACAAGCACGGCTACTTCAACTTCTCCCTCTCCGCAGGCACGGCGCTCGACATGATAGGTCGCGCGGACGCCATCGTCATCGAGGTCAATGACAAGCTGCCCAAGATCTACGGCGCCTACAACGAGAGCATACACATCTCCGACGTCACCATGGTCGTCGAGTGCGAGCACGGGCCGGTCCCCACCGTTCCCGCCAAGAAGCCCTCGGCCGAGGACATCAAAATTGCTGAGAATATCATCCCCTTCCTCGTGGACGGGGCTACGCTCCAGCTCGGCATCGGCGGCACGCCCGACGCCCTGGGCTCCATCATTGCCCAGAGCGACCTCAAGGACCTCGGCATGCACACTGAGCTGTGCACCGACGGCTTCCTCGACCTATACAAGGCCGGAAAGCTCACCAACAAGCGCAAGAACATCTTCCCCGGCAAGGGCGTGCTCGGCCTCGCCACCGGCTCGCAGGCGCTCTACGACTGGCTGGACGAAAACCCCGGCGTCATTGCCCTGCCCATCGCCTACGTAAACGACCCGACGGTCATAGCCTCCATGGACAACTTCATCTCCCTCAACAGCTGCGTCTCCGTGGACCTCTACGGCCAGATAAACTCCGAGAGTGCGGGTCTGCGTCACATCTCCGGCACCGGCGGGCAGGTGGACTTCCTCACCGGCGCGGCCATGTCCAAGGGCGGCAAGAGCTTCATATGCGTCGCATCCTCCCGCGTTGGCAAGGACGGGCGGCGCACCTCCAACATCGTGCCGCACTTCAACGGCGAGATCATAACCTCCCCGCGCAGCCAGGCCTATTACCTCGCCACGGAGCAGGGCGTTTTCAACATGGCCGGCCGCAGTACCTGGGAGAGGGCCGAGGGCCTCGTCTCCCTCGCTCACCCAGACTTCCGCGACGAGCTCATCAAAGCCGCCGAGGAGCAGCGCATTTGGAGAAGATCCAACAAGAGATAAGCCCAAAAACAGGACCGCCGCCCGACAGGGCGGCGGGTTTTTGACGGGCCGGTGACGCCGGAATTGCTTGCCGTCTGCATGGCAATATGGAAACACGGTAAAATACACACACAAACTTTTTGCGGACAGAGGTCACAAAAATGACGGACTACACCTTGACCATCCCCCGTATCGCGGCCTACGAGCGGCATTTGCTGAACGAGGAACGCAGCCGGGGTACCATCGAAAAATATCTGAGAGATGTAAACGCCTTCTCTGCCTGGCTGGGAGGCAGGCAGGTCACGAAGGAGCTTGCGTCGGAGTGGAAGGCACACCTGCTGTCGAGCGGCTACGCGCCGGTCTCGGTGAACGCCATGCTCTCTGCGCTCAACGGCCTGTTCCGCTTCCTCGGCTGGGATGAGTGCCGGCTGAAGTTCCTGAAGATCCAGCGCCGCCTGTTCCGCGACGGCCGGCGCGAGCTCACGAAAAATGAATACGAACGCCTCGTCTCCACGGCCTCGGCCCTTGGCAAAGAGCGTTTGGCCCTGCTCATGGAGGCAGTTTGCGCCACGGGCATCCGAATAAGCGAGTTGAATCGCCTCACTGTCGAGGCAGCAAAGCGCGGCCGGGCCGAAATCTCGCTGAAAGGCAAGATACGCGAGATCCTCCTGCCAGGCAAGCTCTGCCGCAAGCTGCTAAAATACGCCAAAAAAGAAAAAATCGCCTCCGGCGCGATATTTCGCACCAGAAGCGGAAGGGAGATAAGCCGCCGTCAGGTCTGGACGGAAATGAAGGCCCTCTGCGGCGCCGCAAACGTGGAGCCGTCAAAGGTCTTCCCCCACAACCTGCGCCACCTTTTCGCCACTGCATTTTACCGCGCCTGCAAGGACATCGCACGCCTGGCCGACATCCTCGGCCATTCGAGCATCGAGACGACCAGGATATACCTCGCCGTCCCCGGTTCGGAGTGCATGCGTCAACTGGACAGGCTCGGGCTGATATTGTAGGACAAAATCAACATTTTGCCCAAGAACCTGAACCCGTGCAGCTATGTTGATGTATATACTAGGAAAATAATAGCACATGTTTCCAACTCTGGCAAGCTTGTTTTATCACTTTGACATCACAATAGAGACCCCAGAGCCAAATTTTCTGCGGTCTTTAAAAACTCGCGCCCAAATTGAGAAATCAGCTCTCAATTTGGGCGCATTTTTTCTTTCTGGCCTTTTTTGTCAGGTCTGCCCCTGTTGGAGATGCGGCAAAATGTTGATTCTGTTACTTGGGGGTGATGAGCGTTTGCGGATGGGATCATCGGACCTTTGTCTTGAGACAGGGCGAAGTTTCTGATTGCGGCTAGTAATTTGCACCAAATTTCATTTGTGACGGTACAGTGACGAACCGCGATTTATTACCGGAGAGTATGTCACTATAATTCTATCTGATAGAAGCGCATGGATAATTTATACAGGTCCGGAGCTCGCGGCAAAAAGTCTGTGCGGTACTTGGGGGGTGATATACGCTTGCGAAAGAGTTTATTGGACTTCTGCCTGGAAACAGGACCTGACGAGCTGCTCCCGCAATGGGACGAGCATCTGAACGGACCGCTGACCGCGGCGGACATCGCATACGGCAGCAAGCGGAAGGTCTGGTGGCGCTGCGCCAAGGGGCACGAATGGCAGCGGATGTCCCTACTGCGCGAGGAGGAAGGTGCTGACCGGCTTCAACGACCTCGCGACCCGCGAACCGCTGCTGTCAAAACAGTGGCACCCGAAACTGAACGGCAGCCTGACGCCCGAAATGGTCACCCCCGGCTCCCACCGCAAGGTCTGGTGGCGGTGTCACGAGGGCCACGTATGGAGGGCCGTCATCTACTCCCGCTCCGGCCCTCAAAAAAGCGGCTGCCCCATCTGCGCGGGGCGGGACAAATCAGTGCTTTTATACCGCACCTTCGCGTCTGAACAAGTTCTATTATGGGAGGAAGCTAAATGAAGAAGAGACTTTTCACCTTGGCTTTAGTCATTTTCATGCTTGCAGGCCTGATGATCATCTCAGCAAGCGCTGATGATGAGCCGGTTACAAGAGATATCGCAACGATCGATTTGACAAAAGGCCGCGTTGAGATAACTGATGATGGTTATACGCAATATGAGGGGACTGGAACAACTGTTGTTAAGCAAGCCCAGCACACTGGTTCCTACGTCTTAACTGGTAATTTAAATCTCGACCTGAGCAGCCTCTCAAGCTCAGCTGCTACGCGCGTGGCTGTTAGAGTTTCAAGTAAAACAGGGAAAACGTTTGACATCACACTTGATAATTTGACTGTCAATCTAGTTCGTCATTACTATTTCAAAAGCAATAGCTCTCAGGTACATGACGGGCTCTTTCATGTCGAGTCGGGTTCGGTCAAGCTAAATATCAATGGCGAAAATTCCTTGACTGCAACGACATCATCAGGAAGTCAAAATCCAAGTCGCCCATCTTTTGCGGCTGGTGCGCCTATCATTCGTGTCAGGGAGGGTGACCTGACGCTCACTGGCAGCGGCACACTTAAATTGGACAACCAGGACGAAATCGACAGGCACGACTTCTCCGCCGGTATTCAGATTCACCGCGGAAGCATGACCGTGGATATGACCGGCACGCTTGAAATACACGTTGGTCTCTCAACAGTTGACCATATCGTATGTGGAGAAGAAGACCAGCCAAATTGGGACTTGTCCGGCATGGTTGCCGATGATACTACGCAGGGCAATCTTCTTATCAGGAGCGGCAGACTGATCCTCGGCGGCGGAACAGCAGCGGGCAACCTGGAAAAGGGCGCGGGAATCAATGCCGGACGCAGCCTTGAAATCACTGGTGGAACAATTAGTGTCGCTTCTGACCGCGCTACTGTCGGCGCTGCCGCGCCTGCTCACAGTGATCACTTTGGCAGTGTGGTCATTCGCGGAGACGGCACCAGTGTTTCAGTGGAGAATAATTACACCTCTCAATTGAAGACCGTATATGCCAAGGAAAACATGACCATAGACAGCGGAGCTAAACTCTCTGTTGTCGCTGCAGGCAGCGACGCTTGTGGCATTTCCGTCGGTGAGACGCTGGCCGCCTCGCCGTATCTCACTATAGGTAGGAGTACGATAAGAATTGCCGCCAAGTCAAGCTGCATTGAAACTTATTGCGACTTGACGGTCAACGACGGAGCGAAGTTGGAGCTTACAGGCAATTACGGCATATTCTGCCGTATGGATTACAACAGAGCTTATCCGGCATATTTTAAAAACGCAGTGGTGGACGTTCGCGCGGCAAACAGCGGCATTTTGTATGGCGTCAGCAACACCGGCTCCAAGTTGGAATTTGGAGATGGTGCGGACATCACCGTTTCGAGCCTGGAAGGGTACTCCCCCGAGTATGGTATCTACAGCGCAGCAGACATGACCATAAGCGGCAACGCCCAGGTTAACATTGACGGCTCTTTCAGTAAGTGCGGCATGGGAACTGGAAACCAAGTTGGCCTCACCATCGAGGAAAACGCCTTTGTAAAAGTGCTCAACCGGCACGCAAGAGCCGACGGCATCAGCGCAGGCGGTGAAGTTTCAATCAACTGCGAGGAATTGATTGCATCCAGTCAGAATACAGCCACTGGCAAAGGCGCTGCAGCCTCGGACGGCATTCTTATCACTGACATGAATTACGTGCCCTTGGACAAAGATGAATATTACGACAGAACCTGCATGGGCGAGCGAAACCTCATGTATGATGCAGCCGGGAACGACACAACATCACTTATGACCGGGGCAGAATCCTCCCCTTACCTGCACGTAAAGCGCAATTCTGTTACCGTCGCCATCGTACCCGCGGACATTACGGTTTATGTCGGCGGGAATGGGTATGTTGGGGCGGTCGACGGCGATGGGGAGCCGCTTGGGAAGGATAATGGCTTCCCGGTGCCGGGGTTCACTATCTCGGCGGAGGGGCTGGACAGATTTGACCCCACCAATGCCTTTTTGACATATCGCAACGGCGGCAGCTACTACTACTGGGACATCGTGCCTTACGACGGGGTCGAGGGCGCTTCGCATGGGATATACCGCTTTGAACCGCGGTCCGGCAGCAACACGCATGTGAAGATAAGCTTCTTTGACGAGAGCCTGGACGATTATGTCAGCAGCGACAGCTTTGACATCGAGGGCAGCCTCGGCAAGGACCTCAAAATGGAGGTCTACGGCGAAAACATCCTGATGGAGTACGTCAAGCTCGTTTATGGCGACGCTGAGTATGCCGTCACCTCTGGCAATGGTACGCTCAAGGTTCGCAGCACGACTGGGGACGAGGACTATGGCAGCGTCGTTGAGCATCAGGACCTGATAGCCCGCGGCAGGCCCGGCGTTTTGGCTGACGATGTCTCCTTCCGCCTCAACGACATGAACGTCATGGTCGCAAGAGAGGGCGTAAGGCTGCTCTTTGACGACATCATCGAGCACAACACTTCCGGCGTCTCCAGCACTCAGCTTCTAATAAACCGCGCAGATGAGGTGCTCGGCGGCAGCTCCGATTCGCGGCGCTATGAGGCCAAGTATCTCGACCTTGTGGACACCAGCAACGGCAACGCCTGGGTCGCGGCAGACGGCGCCGTCACCGTCTACTGGCCCCTGCCAGCGGGTACGGGGTGGAACACGAACTTCACGTTGCTTCGCTTTGACGGCCTCAATCGCGAAACAAGCGTCGGCAATGTTGAAAACCTCATTGCCACCTGCAACGTTACGCCCATAAGAGTTGAAAACACCGGCACTCACATCAAGTTCACCGTCGAGAAAGCGGGTTTTGCCCCCTTTATCCTCGTCTGGGACGAGTACAACACGCCCATAACTCCGATTCCCGAGCCGGACAATTCGCCTGTGGGCCTCAACACCGAGGACCACATCGCCTACATCATCGGCTACGAGGACGGGACGGTCAGGCCTGGGGCCAACATCACCCGCGCCGAGGTGGCCACCATCTTCTTCCGCCTGCTGACCGACGAGACGCGCGAAAGCTACTGGAGCCAATCCAGCGGCTTCACCGACGTCGCCTCCGGGGCCTGGTACAACAATGCGGTCTCCACCCTCACCCGCGCAGGTATCCTAGACGGATATGAGGACGGCAGCTTCCGGCCCAACGCCAGCATCACAAGGGCTGAGTTCACCAAAATCGCCGTCAGCTTCTTCAAACACGTCGGCGGGGCCTCTTCCAGTCCCTTCAACGACGTGCCTGATAGTGCCTGGTATGCCGAGTTCGTCAAGGCTGCCGCGGAGCTGGGGCTCATAGACGGCTACGAGGACGGGACTTTCCGGCCCAATGCGCCGATAACGCGGGCGGAGGCCTGCACCATCGTCAACCGCACGCTGGGCCGCGCGCCGGATAAGGATAACCTTCTGCCCGAGCACGAGATGCTCACCTGGCCCGACAACAGCCGCGACGCCTGGTACTATGCCCAGATTCAGGAGGCCACGAACAGCCACGACTACCAGTGGCTCGGCGCCATCGAGCTCTGGACGGCTAAGCTCGCGGAGCGCGACTGGGATGCGCTTGAGAAGGAGTGGTCCAATGCTTACTCCGCCCCCGGCGGAGAGGTCGCACGATAGGCGCAAAAACACAAAAACACCCCGGCAGGGCCGGGGTGTTTTTTTTACAGCTTCCTTTCCAGATAGACCAGCTCGGTATCCAGCACGCCCTCGTGCAGGCAGCGGCGGCTGCCCGCAAGGCGGAAGCCGTTTTTCAGATACAGGCGCTGGGCGGGGAGATTTTGGGCGTTGGTATCGAGCCGTATGACGCGCATGCCTCGACCCAGGGCGCAGCCGGAGGCGAAATCCACCATGCGCGTGCCGAGGCCGCGCCCGGCCCCGCTCGGCGGGACGCAGAGGGTGTGGATGACCAGCACTTCCGCGTCCTCCGCAGGGTATAGCCAGGGGATATCACGGTACTCCGGGGCCTGGTATGAATTCAAAATCATGCTCGCGCACACCTGGCCCTCCCGCTCCAGGACGTACATCGTCCCGTCGGCGACGGCGCGCTCCGCTGTGGCGCGCGTAGGGTACACGCCCAGCTCCCAGTGCGAATTTGTCCCCTGTTCCCGCTCGTGGAGCAGCAGCTCGGTATAGCCTGCGTCTATGGCGTCTATGTCCCGGACTGTGGCCGGACGTATCATAGCGGCACTTCCCTTCTGATTTTGGTCATTTTAACACCCGCGCGGCGGCTTTGCAAGCGCGGGCTTGACATGGACGCTCTAATCTGTTAGACTAAAATTACTCTAACGGATTAGAGGTGCGTTTATATGGACACCCCGAAAGTTTTTGAGAGCGAATATCGCTTCTGCCTCATACTCTGGGAGCACGAGCCGGTGCGCAGCAGCGAGCTGGTGGCACTCTGCCGGGAGCGTCTGGGCTGGAAGCCGACGACGACCTACACGGTTATAAAGCGCCTGGCCGAGCGCGGCGTGCTGGTGAACGAGCACAGCATTGTGCGCTCCCTTGTCTCGCGCGACGAGGTGCAGGCGGCGGAGATAGACGAGCTGATGGAAAAGAAATTCGGCGGCTCGCTGCCCGCCTTCCTCGCGGCCTTCGCGCGGAACCGGCGGCTCTCCGGCGAGGAGCTGGACGAGGTGCAGCGGATGATTGACGAGTTCAGGGAGGGCGGCCATGGCTGAGATATTTCAGAAAGCGCTCAACATGAGCATTGCTGCGGGCTGGCTGATTCTAGCGGTCATCGCCCTGCGTCTGCTGCTGCGGCGGGCGCCGAAGCGCTTCAGGCTGCTGCTCTGGGCCGTCGTTGGCCTGCGCCTGTCCCTGCCCTGGAGCATCGAGAGCGCTCTGAGCCTAATCCCCAGCGCACAGACGCTTCCGGAGGGCATCATGCTTGAACGCGCGCCGGTGCTTGACACTGGCATTTCCGCGCTGAACGGAGCCATAAACCCGGGCTTTACCGCCGCCTTCACGCCCGAGCTGGGGGCGAGCGCGAACCCCCTGCAGGTCTTGCTGCCCATCGCTGCGGCGCTTTGGATGCTCGGTGCGGCGGCGATGCTGCTCTGGGCGCTGGTGAGCTGGCTCAGACTGCGGAAGCGGGTACGCGAGGCGGTACGGCTTGAGGAAAACGTATACGAGTGCGAGATAGCTTCGCCATTTGTGCTTGGGCTGTTCAGGCCGCGAATTTACCTGCCCTTCAGCCTCGAAAACGGCGAGCGGGAGCTGGTGCTGGCGCACGAGCGCGCGCACATCACCGCGGGCGACCATATCATAAAGCCGCTCGGCTGGCTGCTGCTCGCGGCCCACTGGTACAACCCTCTGGTCTGGCTGGCCTACGCGCTCTTCTGCCGGGACATTGAGCTTGCCTGCGACGAGCGCGTTGTGCGCGGCCTGTCGCTCTCAGATAGGGCAGACTATTCCCAGGCACTTTTGGACCTCAGCCGCCCGCGCGGCGGCGTGCGGGCCTGCCCGCTGGCCTTTGGCGAGAGCTCGGTCAAGGGGCGGGTGAAGTCCGTACTGAGCTACAAAAAGCCCGCGTTCTGGCTGGTTTTGCTGGCTGTCGTCGTCTGCGTCGGGGCGGCGGTGTGCTTTTTGACGGACCCCAAGGAGGAGGCGGAGCCGGTTGACGACGGCGACGGCGGCGTCGTCATAAGCGCGCGGTTGGAGGAAAGCTTCCCCGCGCAGGTGCTGGACTACGCCTTTGCCTGCACCGAGGAAATGGCGGAAGAGCTTTCCTACCTTGGTCTGAAGTCGGCGGAGCTGACGGATCTGAGCTGCTGCGCCGAGGTCGAGGCCCCTGAGGGCGGGACGCTTCTGCTCTTCAGGCTCGGGGCGCGCTTTGAGCTGGCGGAGCCGGAAAGCGTCGCGCCTGCGGGCGGGATGGTGATAGAGGACGGCTGGCTCACGCGGCCCGACAGCGGCGGAGACCGCTTCATGCTGCTGCTCCGGGACGGGGACGACTGGCGCTTCATCGGCCTTGTGACAGAGCAGGTCCTCAGCGAATACGGTACGGACTACGACGCCGCGGCGCTGGGAGAATATGCGCTCGCTGCTTCCAGCGCACCTGTGATAAGTCTGGCCGAGGGGCTGGAGGGGCTGCCGGAAGGGCTTCTCGACTGCGCCTGCTTCTGCGTCCAGCTGCAGGCGGCCTACTCCGCCTACGAGCTCACGAGCGTTGAGATAACGCAGCTGGAGCTGGCCGCGGAGTTCGACGGGCCGGACGGCGGGACGCTCTGCCTCTACAAACTGGGTTCGCGCGGCAAGCTGGCGGATGCGGACGCGATGCCCGCGGGCGGCGTACAGATCGCGGACGGCTGGTTCAATGACGGCCTGCTTTACATGCTCCTGCGGCGGGACGGCGAGGATTTTAGCTACATCGGCGTAATGCACGAGCTTACGCTCGATGAGATGGGCGGTGACTATGAGGCGGCGGCGCTCGACCTCTATGGGCGCATGCTCGCGGGCGGCGTAACCTGGAGCTCTAACCTCGCCATGAGCAGCCTGAATGCCATACAGTGCAGGTTTGAATTCAACTACAATGCCCTGGACATGCGGTTTTCAGCCTCCTGCTCTGAGGGGCAGCTCGAAAGTTCCGGCCACACGCTCATCTGGACCCCCGAGCCGGACACGGCCTTCGCCGTTGTGAGCTTCACGCTCAGGGACGCGTCGGGCGAGAGCGTCTCAGGCAGCATAGTCATCACACGGATAGCCCGGTCCAGCGAGGCTTCCTCGACCTACCTCGCCTCCCTCGCCTGTCCCGGCTACGTCATGGAGCCGCTGGCAAACGGCACTGGCGCAACGATACGGGCGGCGGAATGAAAAATCGGCCCCCGGCCTATTGGCCGGGGGCGGTTTTTTATTCTTCCGGGGTTTCCTGCGGGACGGCCCAGGGGTGGAGGAGGGCTTTTACATCCTCGTCCAGGTCCAAGACGATGGTGAAGCTGTTTTCTTCGGCGGGCAGGGCGCCGCGCTCATAGTTTATCTCCATGTGGTCAGCGAACAGGACAACGCGCTCGGGCGAAAATGCGGCTTCCGCCTGGGCCGTCAGCTCCGAATCGCTCATTTGGGACAGCTCCATTATGCGCGACGCGAGTTCGCCGGGCGGGCAGGAGAAAAGCTCGCTGTTATCTATGTACTCCCCTGTCTCGCGGTCAAAGGCCGTGCCGATGCGCTGCTGCTCCATGACGAAGCTGCCCACGGGGCGGTCTACGGTGGTGAGGAAGTAGGCGACGCGCTCGCTCATGGCTGTCGGCACGATGCGCTGGCTCAGGCCCCAGGTTTGGAAGTCGGAGGCGTCCTCGGCCTCTGACCAGGCCGCGTAGGCGCGCTCAAGCTCGGCCTGCTCGTCGTACAGCACGCCGCGGGCCTCGAACCAGGCGGCGATGTTCTCCTGCGCAGCCTCGCCCAGGTCGCTCAGGCTCAGGCCGCTGTAATATGTGTCAGCGGGGCCTGCGGGTTCCTCGACCTTCAGCAGCTCCGTGCCGTCCTTGGCTGAGTAGGCTTTCGCGCCCACGTATTGCCAGACGTCCAGCTTGGTGCCGTCCGCGAGGGCGGCGGCGTCGGGCTTCAGGAAGCCGATTATAAACACCGCATTGGCTTCCCGGGCCTTGAGCTCCTCGCCCGACGAGATGGTCAGGCTGGTCTCCGGTCCCTCGAAGGCAACGCTGACCATCACGTCCGGCGCGGAGCCGGAGAGGAAGTCCTCCTCGCCCGGCATGCCGCCCTGGGGATAGACGCGCGTCTTGTCCGACACCATTGCACCGTATTTTTCGCCTGCGGCAACTATTACGAAGGTTTCAAGCCCGTCCGGGCCGATTTGCAGGTCCTCCGCCCTGCCGTTTATCCGCTCCGGCGGCTCCTGCGCGCAGGCGCTCAGGAGCAGGGCGCACAGGAGGATGAGGGGCAGCGCTTTTTTCATGGCGGCTCCTTTCCCGATTTTCAGCTCACTCGCACTTCCAGAAGGCCACGCTGTACGGGGGCAGCTCGCTGCCGCCGCCGAAGTCGTGCATTTTGCCGGTGATGAGGTCCACAGCGCGGCCGCAGTTTGCGTTGAAATGGGCGGTGAAGGGTCTGTCCTCCGCGTTTATGGCGACGATGACGCGCTCGCCCTCGACGGCGCGCTGGAAAACCGTCTGCTTGTTCGTTATCAGCAGGTCCTTGAAGTCGCCATAGCACAGGGCGCGGCTCTCGCGGCGGGCTTTGGCCATGGCGGCGATGGTATCCGTCAGCTCGTTCCACTCCGGGGCCTCGAAGGCGGGGCGCAGGCTCCAGTCGCCGTTTCGCTTGTCGCCCTCGGCGCCCCACTCGCTGCCGTAGTAGACGCAGGGAATGCCCGGCATGGAAAACACCAGGCCGTAGATGAGGGGCAGGTGCGCCTTGTTCTGCAATATCGTCGCCGCGCGGGTGACGTCGTGATTGTCGCAGAAGCTCAGGAGGTGGCGGCCCTTGTAGAGCGTCCAGGGTTCGGGGCCGAACTGGCGCTTGAGGCTGTGGACTATCTCGAAGAGGTTCATGCTGTTCAGGCTGGAGTGCAGGCCCTTGTAGCACTCGTAGTTCGTGACGCTGTGGAGCATCTCGTCGTTCATCCAGCGGTTATAGTCGCCGTGCAGCGTCTCGCCCAGGAGGAAAAAGTCACCCAGGCCGTTGCAGAAACTGCGCAGGCGGCGCAGGAAGTCGAGGTCCAGGCAGTAGGCAACGTCGAGCCTCAGGCCGTCTATGCCGAACTCCTCGCGCCAGAACTTCACGGTGTCCAGTATGTAGTCCACGACGGCGGGGTTTTTGAGGTTCAGCTTCACGAGCTCGTAGTGGCCCTCCCAGCCCTCGTACCAGAAGCCGTCGTTATAGCCGCTGTTGCCGCCGAAGTTTATGTGGAACCAGTCCTTATAGGGCGAGTCCCACTTCCTCTCCTGCACGTCGCGGAAGGCCCAGAAGCCACGGCCCACGTGGTTGAAAACGCCGTCGAAGATGACGCGGATGCCGTGTTTGCGCAGCTCGGCGCAGACGGTTTTGAGGTCCTCGTTCGTGCCGAGGCGGCAGTCCACGCGGCGGTAGTCGCGCGTATCGTAGCCGTGGCAGTCGCTCTCGAACACGGGGCCGAGGTACATGGCGTCCGCGCCCAGCTTTTCAATGTGCCCGGCCCAGTCCGCGATTTTGAGTATGCTGTGCGTCAAAACGCCGCCGTTATCATGCGGCGCGCCGCAGAAGCCCAGGGGGTAAATGTGATAAAATACGCTGTCGTATGCCCACATATCCTAAATGTCCTTTCATAAGGCTGCACCAGAAGTATACAACAGCCTCGGACTTTTGAAAAGGGGCAGTTGGCTCAGCCTATCAGGCAGAGGATGAGGCCGTAGATTATGCTGGCGCAGGTGCCGAAAACTATTACAGGGCCGGCGATGATGAACATTTTGGCGGCGGTGCCGGTTATGAAGCCCTCGCTCTTGAACTCAAGAGCCGGCGAGACCACGGCGTTGGCAAAGCCCGTTATCGGCACCAGCGTGCCGGCTCCGCCGAGCTTGGCGGCGTCGTCGTACACGCCGAGGCCCGTGAAGAGCGCGCCGAGGAACACCAGGCTCATGGAACAGGCCGTCCCCGCCTCCGCCTCCTCCAGCCCGACCAGGACCCACAGCTCCGTTATCACCTGGCCCAGCGCGCAGATGGCCCCGCCTATGAGAAACGCACGCAGCAGGTCGCCCCAGATTGGCGACGCCGGGGACTTGCGCTTCACGTATTCCGCGTACTGCTGATTTGTCATTTCGGACATATTTATCAACTCCCACGGCTATTTTGCCGCAAATGGCGGGAATTTATTTGCGGCCTTTGACAGCCGGCGCAAAGCTGGTATAATGTAGGCGCAAATTTAAACTGCGGAGGCGCATTATGGCACTGGAAATGGATATCGCCGCCCTGCTCTCCGAGGCTGAGCTGGCCGTGCGCGAAGCCGGGCTGCTGTTCAATGACCGCGAGCTCGCCGGACACATACATCACAAAAACAAGACCGACTATGTGACCGAGGTCGATACCGGCATACAGGAACTCCTGCGCCGGCGTCTGGCCGAAATACTGCCGGAGGCCCGGTTCATGGGCGAGGAGCAGGACAACTCCGGGCTGGACACCTCCGGCCTTGTCTGGGTCCTCGACCCCGTGGACGGGACGACCAATTTTATACACAGGCTGAGGCAAAGCGCCGTCTCTCTGGCGCTTATCTCAGACGGGCAGCCGCTGCTCGGCATTGTATTCAACCCCGACTCCGACGAGTGCTTTACCGCCATAGCCGGCTGCGGCGCAAAGCTGAACGGACACGAGATATGCGTCAGCCGCACGGAGACGCTCTCTGAGAGTCTAGTCGCCGTCGGCACCAACCCTGCCTTCAGGCAATTGGGAGACAGAAACTTCGCCCTCATGCGCGCGCTCTTCGACCGCTGCATAGACATACGCCGCTTCGGAGCGGCCTCGCTGGACTTCTGCTGGGTGGCCTGCGGCAGGTTCGACGCCTACGCCGAATGCCGCCTGAACGCCTGGGACTACGCCGCGGGGCTCCTGATACTCCGCGAAGCCGGCGGTGTTGTGACCGACCTTGCGGGCGCCTCCCCGGACATGTTTTCCCCCTCAGACATCGCCGCCTCCAACGGACTGCTCGCAAAAGAGCTTTTGGAAGCATTGCACAATATTTGATCGGCAATTTTTACACCCCCGTGTCCTCAGACGCGGGGGTGTTTTTACATATGTCACAAATTTCAAAAAAATCGCAGGATTCTCGGTGGTAGAGCGCGGAAAAGTTTTGTAGAATATAGGCAGAAAGTCCGGGCGCCCGGCGTCGGCCTTTGTGGATTTCGACGGCTGCGCCCCGGTGATTGGTACACTATGAAATAAAGGAGGAAACATCTTGAAAAAACTGCTGTCTCTTCTGCTCGTAGCCATGATGCTGGTCGGCCTGCTGGCCGGCTGCGGCAGCGAGCCCGCCCCCGCCTCCAACCCGCCCGCCGCCGACGGCGACGCCAGCGCGCCCCCCGCAGAGGACACGCCGGAAGTTGAGCTCACGGCCACTCAGAAGATAATCGCCGAGGCCGAGACCATGACGCTTGAGGAGCTGGCCGCCAAGGCCATTGAGGAGTCCAACGGCAAGACCTTCTTCGGCGTAGGCAACTCCAGCCGCGGCAAGACCGCCCTGCCCCTCTTTATCGAGTACCTGCAGAGCATCGACCCGAACTACACGCTTGAGTACGACTGGCAGCAGCCGAAGAACAACAAGATCTTCGACCAGCTGACCGCCGACTCCCTGAAGGACGTAGGCACCTTTGCCATGACGCTCATCCAGGACGGCAACCAGATCGAGAGCAAGATGGTCCAGACCGGTATTCTCGACACCTTCATCCCGAAGGACTGGGCCGAGGCCAACGGCACCACCGCCGAGGAGTGGACCGGCTATCTGCCCCTCCAGACCCTGAACAAGGTCTTCATGTTCAACAACACCGGCTCCAAGACCTACGACAACTGCTGGGACTTCGTCGCTGAGGGCGAGCACGGCCTGTTCATGGACATCGACTCCGAGGTCGTCGGCAAGAACTTCCTCTACATGCTGACGAGCGACACCTACTCCGCCTGGCTCAAGGAGGCCTTCGACGCCCTCTCCGCCGAGGAGCAGGCTTACTTCCAGCCCACGATTGATGAGATGGAATCCGAGGCAAATGATTTAGGCTTAGGCGCTGATGGTAAATATGCCCTGGCATGGATCAAACTCTGGGTAGGCAGCTACAATGCCCAGACCGATGATGGACCTATCTGTAATACGCTGGTATCCGATTCCGCTACCGATCAGTGTGGACTGTTAGTATACAGTAAACTGCGCTCCGTAGAAGAGTCCGCAGGTGTATCTGTGAACAATATCAAGGTTGCCGCTTATCAGGATGGCTATAAGGGAATTGGTGGCTACGGCTACTGTCATTACTTGTTCGTTACTGATAACAGCCCGCTGCCTTGGACTGCATGTGCTTTCATCGCATACATGACCTGTACGGAAGACGGCTTCAGCGCATGGGGCAAAGACATGGGCGGTTATTCCGCTAACCCTGAAGTGGCAAAGGCAATCGAAGCTACATATCAGCACAGCACCGGCGGTAATGATGAGAACGGTAATGTTGTATACGAGAGCAAGAATGACAGAGGCTTCGACTGGTGGTCTACCGATGGCGAACTGGTGCTGGAAGATCCTGAGTACTGTGCATCCGTATCCTTCACGGTAGGAAGCTGGATCGAGCTGTTACCGAAGTATACTGCTGAGTGATATATGATATAAAAAAGTGACTATTTGTCCTGTCAGAATAAGAAAATCTGCTACATCATGCCTGCATGTAAGTAGCAGTTTTCTTATTCGCAGGGGTGGATGGTTTACAGGACCAAAAGCTTGTATTGGGAAGAGAGGTTAACCATGAATCAGAGTGCCACAAAAAAAACAAGCAAGATGGTGATTGTTCTGAACAAGATCAAGACGTATTTCTCCAAGCCACAAAATATCATTCTGCTTCTGTTTGGTATCGTACTTACTTTTACCACAGTGGCGCCGATCGTGGCAATCGTCGAGGATACCTTCAAGATTCATCCGGGCACCATCGATGCACATCTTACCGGAAAAGCAAGCGGATATTCCTTTGCTAACTATGTGGATCTGTTCACCAGTAAACTGGCGAGAACAAATCTGTGGACACCGCTGTTAAATACTGTTCTTTTGGCAGTCTTTACCTGCCTGATCTCCATTTTGTTCGGCGGTTTGTTTGCATTCTTAATTACGAGAACCAATTTAAAATGTAAAAAATATTTAAGCTCCATTTTTATTTTCCCCTACATCATGCCCCAGTGGACACTGGCAGTGGTATGGCAGAATGTATTCAACAGTAATGCAGTCACCGGAACCTCCAACGGACTGCTGGCTTCGCTCTTTCACATTACGATGCCCAAATGGTGGTGCCTGGG
>OGXR01000931.1_pt1 | contig 23164 bp, 16 predicted proteins | sample 1576331 | NCBI WGS metagenome assembly OGXR01 (sample SAMEA3541473, study PRJEB24748) | human gut metagenome | biome: human gut; feature: human-associated habitat; material: faeces | place: China | collected 2012 | reverse complement strand
TAAGCACGCCGCCAGCGTTCATCCTGAGCCAGAATCGAACCCTCCACAAAAAAACTTCATGAAAAGCATCCGAATAGATGACTCTCAAAACAAAAATTGACGAGCACGTCCTTAAGGAAGGACGCCCTCAAAAAACCTCACCCCTCATCAAACCCTCCCGGGTACCCAACCACCACGACAGGCAATCAGGCGAGGAATGAACTGGCAATCATTGACTATAAAGAAGTAGTACAAACACGCTCTTGAGTTCTCAAACCACCACCACTCACCCACCTCGCAGCTCCCCGGAGGAGAACCACTCGCCGAGCGGCAGCAAGGAAATAACTTACACGCATTCACGGACTCGCGCAAATCGGGCGCACGAAGATAAGCCCAAATCGTTGAAACGACAGGCTTCGCTCGGCGTGTCGAAATCGACGTTTCGCACGTCTATATCTTCAGTCTAGAACTAGATATCGTCGAAAATTGGATTGAAAATTTTGGTCGATGGGCGTGTCGCGAATTACCTCTTACGGCGCATGTGGTGCACCGCCAATTATCGGAATCATCATTGATCCAGTACACCGATAAGAACCATTATGTTCGGATTACTATATGCTCGCCAGTCGTGCGCCAATCAACCGCCTGGTAGCGATGCGGTTGTCGTATTGCTTGCCTTGGCACGACCAACGACTGAATGGCATCAGCACATTCAGAGTCGCCGATTCAATCCATGCGTCGTAGCACAGATCAGTCGTGGTCTCACGGGTATGGGGGCTCGGGCGTCGGGATTCCACGGTCGCGGACGCGCCGCGCCGTCTCTCTTCGGCCCCGACTGTTTGTGTTCAATTAGTTGTTGCGGGTTTAGTCACGATGATTTTTCGGGTTTAGGCAGAGCATGCCGACCACGGAATGGTCTTAACTGGATGGTGCTTGTATCTCCGCCAGAAAGGACCGGAAAGGATTATGATCAGCATGCCCCAAGTACAGTCTATCCGTCGTTTGCGGCGGAACGGGGAATCCGTCGCGTCGATCGCGCGGAAAACACATGTCAGCGAGCCGACGGTGCGTAAGTACCTCGCGAAGGAGGATCTGTCGGCCGTGCCGTCGGTGAGAAAGCCGCGCGCGTCGGTGATCGACCCGTATCTGCCCGTGATCGAGCAGTGGCTCGCGGAGGATCGCGCGAACTGGCGCAAGCAGCGGCATACCGCGACCAGGATCTGGGAGCGGTTGAGGGACGAGCATGGCGCGGAGGTCTCCCTGTCCACGGTGACGCGGGCGGTGGCGCGGCCCGGGCGCGGGTTCGCGGCGGAGCGTGATGAGGCGTTCATGGATCTGGTATGGCATCCAGGCGAGGCGCAGGCCGATTTCGGCGAGGTCGACGTGCTGTTGCGCGGCGTGGTGCAGCGGATGCATCATTTCGTGCTTGATTTCCCGTATTCGAACGTCGGTCTGGTGCAGTTGATGCCGGGCGAGAACGCTGAGTGCACGTGCCTGGCGTTGCGCAACCTGTTCGAGTGGCTGGGCGGTGTGCCGGAGCGGATCGTGTTCGATAACGCCGCCGGCGTGGGCCATAAGGGGTACGGGGAGCGCGAGCCGCGCCTGACGCACCTGTTCCAGGCCTTCCAGGCGCATTACGGGTTCGATTGTTCGTTCTGCAACCCGTATTCCGGTCATGAGAAGGGCGCGGTGGAGTCCAAGGTCGGCATGGTGCGGCGCAAGCTGTTCGTGCCCCGGCCGAGCGTATGGAGCCTGGAGAACTTTAACGCCGGGCTGCCGGACCGGTGCCTGGAGCTGGCCACGAAACCGCATTACCGCAAGGACACGGAGGAACGTGGCCTGTTCTCCGAGGACCGTGCGGCGCTGCTGCCGTTGCCCGGGAAGCGTTTCGACGTGGTCACGTGGCGGCATATGAAGGCCGACCGGTACGGCGTGGTCACGCTCGAGGGACGGCATCGTTATTCCGCGGACCGGGCGAACGCGGGCAGAGGGGTGATCGTGGGCCTCCGCGCGCTCGAGGTCGAGGTCCTCGACTCGTCGGGCAAGCATCTGGCGACCCATCCTCGGGCGTACGGCCAGGCCAGCACGAACAGCGAGGACCCGTCCATGCAGTTGGCGCTGCTGTGCAACAAGCCCGCGTCCTGGCCCAACAGCCGGGTACGTGACGCGTTGCCGGACCCGTTGCGGGAATGGCTGGATCGGCAGGACAGACAGACACGCAACGAGGCGCTGCAGACCCTCAAACGCGTTGACAGGGAATCCGGGTGGGCGAACGCGGTCGAGGCGATGCTTTCCATCCTCGAATCGACCGGCGGGGCGGACCGCGCCGGTGTCACACTGCTCGCGGCCAGGCTCGCCGAGGGCGTGGCGGGTATCGAATACGACGATGACAGGCCGGATCTGAGTGAATACGACATCGCGTTCACCGCGGACGTCGGCGTGCAGGAAGGCGGGCGATGAACACGAAGACGGACGAAGGGCTCTACGAGAAGGCCCGCAAGCTGTTCATCTCCAAGGCGAGCATCGACGAATTCGCCGGCTGGGCCACGCCCCGCCAGGTCGACGCCGTCCACCGCCTGCTCGACACGGAACTGGCGAACAGGGAACGCGCGAAGCACGACAGGCTCCTGCGCCGCGCCCGGTTCCCCGTCGTCAAGGGTCTCGACGGCTACGACTTCACGAACGTCAGGCTCCCCGACGGCTACATGCTCGATGAGCTCCTAGGGCTCGGTTTCATCCCGCGCGCGCAGGACCTGGTGTTCTACGGCAAGACCGGGCGCGGAAAGACACATCTCGCGATCGGGCTGGGCATGAAGGCGATCGACATGGGGCTGGGCGTGCGGTTCCATCAGACCGCCGAGCTCGTCCTCCAGCTGGGCAAGGCCAAACGCGACGGCACGCTCGAGACGATGCTCCGGGACATCGGCCGTGCCGACCTGATCATACTGGACGAGTTCGGCTACGTACCCTTCGACATCGACGGGGCGCGCCTGCTCTACCAGATCATCGCGGGCAGCTACGAAAGACGGAGCATCATATTCACCACGAACATCGAGTTCAGTAAATGGGGCACGGTCTTCGCGGACGACAAACTCGCCGCAGCGATCATCGACCGCATCGTGCACCACGGGCGGCTCCTCGAGTTCACCGGCCAGAGCCGCCGCGTCAGTGAGGCCCTCATGTTCGGCAGGAACACCTCCGCGCAACCGGAAAAATAAGGAAAATGCATGCAACTGCCTAAACCCGAAAAAAATACATGACTAAACACGAAACACCGACTTGACGAAATACACCGAGCACCTGGGCCGCGCCAAGCACAAGAAATCCAAGGACGGCAGGGCCGCGAACACGCGCAACGGCACCACCGCCAAGACCGTGGTCACCGATTCGGTAGGTCCGGTCGGGATCGAGGGGCCGCGAGACCGCGATGGCTCGTTCGAGCCGGTCGTCGTCAGGAAACGGCGGCTGCCCGGGGTGGACGAGGTGGTGCTGTCCCTGTATGCCAGGGGCCTGACCACCGGCGAGATCAGCGCCCACTTCCAGGAGATCTACGGGGCGGACGTGTCCAGGGAGACCGTCAGTCGCATCACCGAGCGGGTCGTGGCCGAGAAGGACGAATGGTGCTCGCGTCCCCTGGATCGTGTGTACGCGGCCGTGTTCATCGACGCGACCGTCGTCAAGGTGCGCGACGGGCAGGCCGCCAACCGCGCGTTCTACGTGGCCGTTGGCGTGGATCTGGAGGGCGGCCGCGACGTGCTGGGCATCTGGGCGTCGCCCGCCGCGGAGGGCGCACGCTATTGGCTGTCGGTGCTCACCGAGCTGAAGAACCGGGGCGTGGACGATGTGTTCTTCCTGATCTGCGACGGGCTCAAAGGCCTGCCCGACGCGGTGGGCGCGGTATGGCCTCTGGCCATCGTGCAGACCTGCGTGGTGCATCTGCTGCGCAACACGTTCCGCTACGCGTCGAAGAAGGACTGGGACGCCATCAAACGCGATGCCAAACCCATCCACACCGCGCCGAGCGCCGCCGCCGCGGCGGCGGCCCGCGACGCGATGCTGGACAAGTGGGAGGCGAGATATCCCGCGATCCGCAGGCTGTGGATGGACGCGTGGGAACGGTTCATACCGTTCCTGGACTATGACGTGGAGATCCGGCGCGTGATCTGCACGACCAACGCCATCGAATCGCTCAACGCGAGATTCAAGCGCTCCATCCGCGCCCGCGGCCACTTCCCCGACGAGCAGGCCGCGCTCAAGTGCATGTACCTGACCGTCCGCTCGCTGGACCCCACCGGCAAGGGACGGATACGATGGAGCGCGCGCTGGAAGCCCGCGCTCAACGCCTTTGCCATCACCTTCGCCGACCGCTGGCCAAGCGAGGGAACACAACAATGAAAACGCCAGTTACACACTTAACGAGACAGGCCCAATGCTCACAAGCGCAAACGCAAATTCCAGCGATTAGCCGTCTGGTTAGCTCTAATGCCTCATGGGGTGATGGTAGTACCGTTTACCTAGATGCCGAAGGCAATCACGTGACAAGCAAGGACCTCTCAAAAGAGGCAAAGCAGATGCTCCATGATTACCGTTTGGTGCAGTATGACATGACTAAGGGCAAAAACTACCTCAGCAATTACGGATTCTTCGACGTTCAATAGATCTTGAATAGTCTGACTGTATTTCGGACTTCCTATTACAATATTCAGGTACGTTATTGAAGAAATGAGTGAGCATAGTGGACGATACCCAGGATAATCAGGAGTTCACAGTAGAAGAAGCCGACACAAACGGTACGACTTCGGCGGAAAGCAGCCAATCCTCTGCTCATTCAGACCGAGACGATAATTCTCAAGAGGCTCAAAAGAGTAAACCGTCGCTGCCTCCAATCTTCCAGCAGATCCGAGCACAGCTCAACACGTTGATGGCCTCTCAAACTATGACTGCGCTTTCCAAAGCCCTGACAGTCTTGCACTCCGTATTCAAGAAACGACCTCGATTCCCTTACCTCCTGTACATAATGGTGATGGCAATCGTCGATTCAGCCGCGGTGCTGTTCATTCAATGGGGAACCTATACGGAGCCGACCTATACCGCCCCGAGCACAGTGGACGAAACCACACGGCTGCTGAACAGCATCCGCGGTCAACTCACGCGCTTCGTCGCACAGATGTGGATGGAGCAAAAATACATCTGGCTGCTTAATTTCTGTGTTCTGGGCATGGTCTACCTGGTGCTGATTTTTGTGCTGAACCGATTCTGGGTGGCAACAGCCTTATTTGCGATTATCACGAGCGTATTCGCTGTGGCGAATCACATCAAAATCCAGTTGCGCAATGAACCGGTCATTCCCTCGGATTTGAGCTTCATTTCCAGCGGCAACGGAGGAGAAGTCGCATCATTTATCCCCAAAGACAGCCAGGCATTAGTAAACAACACCATCACCATGCTCGTCTGGCTTACGATTGCATGCCTGCTGCTTCAATTTATTGATGGTCGCCGTTGTGTGATTTCCTTCCACTGGCGTCGTCCATTACGCAACACAAAAACAATAATTGGTAACTGCACACGTATTGTTGCAGTCATTGTCAGCACATCCCTGCTGTGCTCGTTCACCTTGAACCTCAACACGGTAGGTTCATGGAGCCACAATTGGGCACAGGCGTTGGGTGATAGCCCTACCTTATGGGACGCTGCCGGCGATGCCAGTCTGAATGGCCCCACAATCAATTTCTTGCGCTTGGCGAATCCAAAAACCATGACGAAGCCAAGCGACTACAGTCAAGCGACCATGCAGGAAATCGCTCAACGATATAACAAGATAGCCGAAAAAACCAACCAGTCCCGCAGCAATAATCTCACGGACAATACCATGATCATGATTCTGTCGGAATCGTTCTCTGACCCAACGCGCGTTCCCGGCATCACCTTGTCGGAAGACCCGATGCCTGATATTCGAGCGCTCAAAAATACCACCACTTCCGGCCTAATGCTTTCGCCTGGGTACGGCGGAGGCACAGCCAACATCGAATACCAAGCTCTCACCGGCTGGGATTTGGCACTATTCGACAATTCAATGCAGGTGCCCTATCAGCAGCTCGTCCCACACCAGAAAGTCACAGAAACTTTCAATCAGCTCTGGAATGACCGATACGGTGCTAGCGGATCCATCGCTTTCCACCCGTATTACAAAAACATGTATTTGCGTGACATCGACTATAAGAAGTTCGGTTTCAGCCATTTTTATACGCTGGACAGTAATCCGCCAATCACGCATCATGATGGATTAGACAACTCTCCATATGCCAGCGACGCGGAAGCCTATCAAAATGTAGTTGATGAACTGCAGAACAGCAATCATCCGCAGTTCATCCAATTAGCGACGATGCAAAACCATCCTCCATACAGCGATTGGTATTCTGATAATCAGTTCAAGGATGCCGACACCACCAATTTGCCGGCCGATGAAAAAACAGGAGTCGATACATACATCAAGGGCGTCAGCATTACCGATCAAGCAACCACCGATTTCCTCAACCAGCTTGATGCAATTGACCAGCCGATTACCGTCATATTCTATGGAGACCATCTACCCGGCGTGTACACGACTGCACGCGCCAGCTCGAAAAATACCATTACCATGCAGGAGACAGATTATTTCATCTGGTCCAATGAGGCATCAGCGTCAGCCGGGACGAAACTCGATCCGGCAGCTGCCGCTACTAGCTACACCTCTCCAAACTATTTCATGGCCATGGCCAGCGACCATATGAACACCAAAGTATCTGCTTATATTGCGTTCCTCTCCGCAATGCGGGCTGAGATACCCGCCACGGAGCGACTCACGCTTGGTGTCAGCGGCGTCACCGACAATACACCAACTGTCTATTTAGACGCGAACGGCAACGTTGTAAGCAAGAAAGAACTGTCCTCACAGCAGAAGAAGCTACTCAACGATTATCGTCTTATTCAATACGACATGACTGCTGGGAAAAACTATCTCAGCAGCACAAAGTTCTTCGACGTGAAGTAAACCGGCAAGCCACACCACAAAATTGGTTATCTGCGTAGTGAATTCAAAATTGCCTTGATTTTGCGCGGTATAGCGGTAATCAGCAAACCAACCTTGAACGATGTCGACTCTTTTACGGACTGAATCTCCATGCTCTTGGAAGACAACGACTGTTCTAATAGCGCTTGATTCGAGCACAAAGAATTTATGCGCTCCTCATAACTCTTCGAGGATGCAATACGCGCATCAATCATCAAGTCAACCATCACATCATCATCGGCACTAGAGGCAGTTGAGGAACCCAGTGAATCGAATATTCCTCTCCACAGGCGCGCGAAATCATAATTGGACATACCCACCATGCTGTTGAAGGCAATATCCCCCAACTGCTTCATCTTTTCGGGGTTCTGCCACAAACCACAAATAGCAGATGCCGCTGCAGATCGGTTTCCTTGCCCCACCTGGATAACGCTCTCGTCTTGAACCAAAGTCAGATACGGCAAAGCGTATATAACGCTTGGAATGCCCACTGTTTTCGCTTCGGCCAAAGCAACAGGGTAGCCCTCATATAGAGATGTATGAAGATACACACTGGCTTTCTGTAGGTAAGGAAGTACATTATCCTGAGCACCTACAAAACTCACAGCATCAGATAGATCAAGAGAATCTCGCAACTGACGAAGCTGTTGTTCCGTTGCATCATCTGCAAAAGGACCAACCATAATCAGATGTGCATCAGGACACTGTTTGACCACTTCAGCCATAACCCGCAATGCCTCATCCGGACGCTTATCGAATAATGACAGGCGCCCAACCCATACAATGTTATAAGAATCAAGCGCCGCGCGTTTCGACGAATCCGGCTCGATGGTTAATGGATTAATGGTCTGCCATACATGAGCATTGAATAGTTGCCAGAAACGTGTATTCACATCAGATAACGTTATGACGCCATCTGAGTATCGATACGTCAAAGCCAACTCGGCGCGCATACAATCTGCGTCGAACATGCAACGCATGACGCCATGAGTGTAGATGAGGAAAGATACGCCGCTCATCTTGCAGAGCAGCATATCCCAGGGAAGCGTTTGTCCAAGCCATTGCCCGTACACTAGAGCGTCAACTTGCTCCGCATTGAGGATATCCGCTAACGCTTTTGCCCGGTTCTCGTAGTTCTCCGCATTCGCTTTGCAGTAACTCGGAATAATGCGGCGCTCAACAATCTGGTTCACTTCGTACTCATATGCACTAGTGTCATCGTCGGTAATCAGCACTACCCGATATCCCATGCCGGCCCAAAGGTTGGCAAGGAATGCCGTCACGCGTTCAGCACCGCCGATGGATAGCCCCGAGTAATAGAGCGCAACTGTATGAACAGTCCTTTTTGGCTGTGCCAGGCCCGCTATCGGCCCTAATGCTCGCACGGCCTCTACCGAATTAATCCAGTATTTGGAAGCAACGGCAGATACGATTCCCGCGACCCCGTACTTATTGGAAGCTTCAACAAGTAAGGATTTTCGTAATGATGGCTCACCGCTCACCAATGCGTCAGCATATTCAGCAATATCCAATACATGCCTCTATCGAAGATAAGATCAATCGAGTCTATTAATCTGAATCGCTCGGCTGCTCAGCATGCCAGCCTCACCGTTGCGATCATTGCGAATAGCAAAATAACCGCTGTTCTCATCGTTCGTGAATGCGATCATTTGCGGATCATCGCCGGGTTTTTCAACAGATCGCAGAGTGGCATAAATCTTGAACTCACCATTGTTGAAGATATCAAGCGGCATTTCAAAACGCATAGTCCGGTGCCCACGCTGCGTGATGACCATGCCAAGATTGTCGGTCTGCGATCCCGCATCATAAGCATGTCCACTGCGACGAGAATCAAGCAATGCAATACCGATGTACGCTTCCCGGTCTTCATTAAACTCATATTCGATTTCAAATTCGAGCGGCTCAACACCATCAGCCACCGATGAACTCGATATATTGACCTTAAGGGTGGGCACTCGTTCACTAAGACCCGTAGGATACTCTTTATCGTCTGTTTCATTATTGGCATCATCACCAAGGGGACCTGCATTCTTCTTGAAGTTCTCCAGCGTGTAACGATCTGCTACATCGTCCTGGTTTCCGGACGCAATAATCTCTCCATCCTTTATGAGGATAGCCTTATTGCAATATTTCTTAACCGAATCCATGGAGTGAGTTACCAAAATAACTGTCTTCGTGGGATCTTGCTTCACTTCGGTGAAGAAATTATCACACTTACGTTGGAACGCTTCATCGCCCACAGCCAATACTTCATCCAAGACCAGTATGTCGCCCTTAGCCTTAATGGCGACCGCAAATGCCAAACGCACCTGCATACCACTGGAATAGTTCTTTAGCTTCTGGTCCATAAATTCGCTAAGCTCTGAAAACTCAACAATGTCGTCATACATTGCATCGATTTCTTCTTGGCTAAATCCTAAAAGGGCACCGTTAAGGTACACATTCTCTCGACCGGTCAGTTCAGGATTGAAACCAACGCCAAGCTCAATGAATGAGACCAGTTTCCCGTCAACAGAGATTGAACCTTGATCCGGCATATAAATGCCCGAAATCAACTTCAACAGTGTCGATTTTCCGCTTCCGTTTCGACCGACAACGCCAAAGAAATCCCCTTCTTTGACCTCAAAGTTGATATCGCGCAGCACATGCTGCATCTTGTATCCGCTAATTCCTTTAGTCCAGTTGATAACGGCCTGTTTCAGGCCTGACGCCTGCTCCGTCGGCAACCGAAATGATTTGGCTACGTGCTCAACTTTCAGCACAGTCTTACGATTGTCCATCGTGCCCTCTTGTGCGTTATTCATCACAGCACCTCCGCGAATTTCTGACTGTACTTACGGAATATATGAATACCCAACCATAGGATAAAGAAAGTCAAGGCAACAGGGATGAGACGAATACCCCAGTTGCTGATCTCCTTCCACACTGTTGGCGTGGTATCCGGCGCGATGAGGTTATGCCTAATATCCTGAATAATCTGGGCCGGCGGGCTCAGCAACATAATTTTCGCGAAAATAGGATTATTCGTTTTTTCAGTTACCAGCGACAGAGGATAGATAATAGGCGTTGCATAGAAGAACACCTGCATGAGCACTTCCCAAATATGCTGCATATCACGGAAATACACATTCAATGCGGCTAGCAACAGGGCCGTTCCCAAAGCAAGAGCATAGAATTCTATGAAATTAAGCGGGAGCCACAACACATTCCAGGTGAAGTGCACCTGATTAAAAATACAAAAAACCAGCACTACACACATGTTGATGGCCAAGCTGATTAAAGCGCCGACCGTTGCAGAGACGACAATAATGTAGTTGGGGAAATGAATCTTACGCAGAATGTCCCCTCTGCCTACGATAGCCGTCAATCCCATATTCGTCGCCTCAGCGAAGAAATTCCACAAGCTGATACCCAGCAGCAAGACCAGCGGGAAAGTCGGCGTGCCATCGGTAAACTTCAGGAATTTGACGAACACCACATACATCACACAGAACAGCATTAACGGCTTCAAGACCGACCACGCAATTCCTAGAAATGATCCCTGATAGCGCAGCTTAAAATCAGTTCTCACCATCTCTTTAAGCACAATGAACGAATAGCGGTAGCGCTCTTTTAGCTTTATCAGCATCGTATTCATATCCTCATTTGCCATCAACTATTATTTTTTAGGTGCACTTTTGTGCTTGAAATCACCACGAAGCACCGCCCTGATTTGTCCAATCACAAATCGTACCGCGGTGATTGGAGCCCATGCTGCAGTGTAGATGACGCTCTGTGCTGGCTTAGGAAGCTTAAGCACAGTTCGTGACGTGATCCATTGAAGTCCTAAATGTGTGCGATGCTTGGCTATTTTCAGTGTTCTCCAACGAGAAGTCGCCAAATTCAAACCACGCAAATTCGTCAGCAATGATTCTCCGCTACGTGCTTCTGCAGACGAGCCCATCATCATGGCAGTGGTATAGAACAACGAATCCACTTCAATGCGAGCATATCGATCTGAAAGCACCCATGCCGGATAATATCCACGCGATTGACATATATATCCGTTGGCTCGTTCGATGGCATGCGAAATAGTACCGTCTTCGCCCATCTGTCCTTCGGGCAAGAAGTCTTCATACTTCCACCCATACTCGAACAGCGGTTTTAATGCCTCAACACGGAACCAATAGCACGACCCCATCGCGGATGCAGTTGGCTTAGTGGGAGAGAGCGGCACATGAATGCCCAGCCTGTCTTCCAAAAGCTCCTTCGTGATCTCATAATTTGCACCCCAATCGTGAGGAATGGTGTGTGCAAAGTACAAAGCGTGATATGGCGGCGGAGGCGTCACCTGACCAAGACGCGGGTTCTCCGCAAATAACGTCAGAATGTTCTTGACATATGCCTCACTGCCAAGCGTATTCTCCATAAGCTTGTACGCGAATCCTTGGCTCTCGGTGCCATGATGTCCATTTTCCTGATTCTGACTGGATTTCTTATCATGAGCGAAACCAATGACGTCATATTTTCCGCTCAACACCACCGGGCAAGCGGCCACAAGCAGAGCCGAGACATCACGACCACGATTGATAACGGGGATGAATGTCGCCTGATGAGAAATCCCATGCTGTTGCATGTATTCCCGAATCTGGGGAATCTTATCTTCGGTAGAGGTGATGTATAGATCTGTTTCTTCCGGCAACGATGCAATGTAGTGGCAAGTGTCTTCTAGCAAATCCATGAAGTAGACGTGATAGATGAACGCCGAACGAGGACGATCATGCGTCTGTGGATTGATGGCCTGTGAGGGCAGCACATAATCAAGATGCATGGCCTTGCGGATATCGTCAATGTTGTAGGACGGCAAAATAGCATCCCAGATCATATCCACGTCATAGTCAGTATGATCTCGAAGGTACTCGTACAAATCCAGAGCTGGCTGACCGGCCGTCTGGTCGAAATAAGCACTGTAATCCACGAAGAAAGAACGGCGCTTGAAAATAGGGCATCGATCATCTCGCACGATTTGCATCGGCATGTACAGCAACGGGTATGAAGAATATCCCTGATATTTTCGCCAATCGATGTACGAGGCCCAGGTGAAGCCCAAATCAGTGAAATGCTTGGTGAAGGTCATCTCGTGTTTGCGGGTAACCTCTGCGTAGTCTTTCCACAAAGGCATGGTCTCCCAGTACTCGTGGAACGCCGGGGAAGACACTAAAGAGCGCCTGTACGCATGCCAATAGGCCTGAAGATGCGTTGGAATCTGCTCCTTATCAACTGTCTCACCCGCATACGCAGTGATACCCCAAAAATCCACATCCTTGCGATCCATGCACGCAAACATTTCACGGAACGGATACACCGGTCCCATAACTGTGTCATTCAGGCAAATGACTTCATCATATGACTCAAGTTTTTCCCAACCGAGTGTGAGAATGGCCTGCTTGTACGCAGCGACGTCAAGTCCTTTATTCTCTCTAACGATGATCGTCTTCGTGTATTCAGAGAACAGTTGACGAGCCTGATCGCTAAGTTGCCCGTTTACAACTACGACTAGATCATCTAAGTTATCCATCAAATCATCAAGAAAGGTCTTGATAAAGGATGCGGCATGACCATACTTGTCATAGAAACAGTAGATACCCAGTCGCTGTTTATGCCCGCTATTAACGCTCATCTCCGTCCTTTCACGCACTACATCATTCTGCAAAATGCTATCTTTCCCTCTTCGCACGCTGTGCATGTGAGCGTATCACAGACACCAAATCTCGGTTCAGCGAACCTGCCGGCATGACTTTGTCAATCACGCGACGCATGAGTGTACCTTTTTTGAATCTCGCTTGCGCCTCTATCCGTTCTTGTTCTGCCTGCAGCGCCTGCTGCTCTTTCAATTGGATTTCCGCCACATGATGCTCTAAAGCTTGTTCCAACTGCCGGTATTGATCATACCTAGGTAAATTCCGGCCGTCATCAACCATGGGAACTATCTTGGCGAGAATCTGCCCCCACCGGTAGAACTCATCGTTCCCGGGAGGAATCGAATTCTTGCTCAACAAACTCTCACCACGTGCAATAAGGGGATCAAATAACATGATTGCTGCGTCAGCAGCACCCCATGTTTCAACGATAGCCGTATATCCTTTGTCTTGATCCGCCGCTGGCAAACGAGTTACCCAGTCAGTAACAAGCATAAGAAGATATTGCCGTTTCATCCAAAGGCTTGTGCGACTGTAGAAATCGGTATCGTCTCGCTGAGAGTTGCAATACTCACACAGCAAAAGATACATTTCGTGCACTTCTCGTTGCCGTTTCGAGAACTCCTCTGCCGAATACAATCTTCGCCCGGATCTGCCCGCTCCAATACGGTACTTCAGAGCACGAAAATCAGCGTAATTCTGTAATGTCTGAGACTCATTTGCGATGACAAAAAATTCGTAGGTGTCTTCCATATACCCAAGACGCTTGGATGTCATCTTGGAAAAAGACTCTCTGATGGAATCACCTCGATAAGCGCATACCGTAACGCTCCATACGTCACGAGGGGAAATTATGTCGCTGAATGCAGTCTCTATAATTTCCCTAGAGGTCCTCATGCCTTGGGCATTATTAAAGACCGCTTCCACAGCTATTGCCGTGCCATCGTCCGCACCGATTTCGGGAAAGGCATCCAATCCAAAGCGGATAATGTCAGGAGATGAGGCACGAGTCAGCATGGATACCTGTTCGCATAGTAAGGCACTGATACTGTCATCACCATCAACGAAGTACACATACTGTCCTTTGGTCGCCAACGCACCAGTTCGCCGGGCAAGGTGTGCACCTTCATTTTCCGATTTTGCGATTATATGGAACCGCTGATCATCCGCTACTTCACGAGTAATGCATTCCAGCGTACCGTCAGTACTCGCGTCATCTACTACGATGACCTCGAAATCATCCAAAGTTTGGGCCTTGACGCTTTGCAAACATTGAATAATGTAGGGCTGCACGTTATAGGCAATAACGACAAAAGACAGCAACGGCACAGTAACCACGACCCAACAACATCATCGAGCGTCGCGCGGCTTAACAATAATCTTGTTCTCCGCCACATCCTTCAGATGCTTGCCATACGGGCTCTTGCCATACTTCACAGCGGCCTCCATCAGCTCATCACGAGTAATCCAACCGTTCTCAAAAGCGATCTCTTCGGCAACGGCGATCGGCAGGCCCTGAGCACGCTGCACGGTGCGCACGAATTCGCCTGCCTCATACAGGGAGTCCATGGTACCGGTATCCAGCCAGGCATAGCCGCGGCCAAGCGTCTGCACGTTGAGGGTGCCGTCTTCCAGATACATCTTGTTCAGATCGGTAATCTCCAGCTCGCCACGGGGGGACGGCTTGACCTGCTTGGCGAACTCGGTGACGCGTTCGTCGTAGAAGTACAGGCCGGTCACCGCATAGTTGCTGGCCGGGTGCTCCGGCTTCTCAACGATGGAGATGGCCTTCTTGTTCTCATCGAATTCGACCACGCCGTATCGCTCAGGATCGTCGACGTAGTAGCCGAACACTGTGGCACCATGTTCCACCGTGGCGGCCTTGCGCAGCGTCCTGCCCAAACCGTTGCCGTAGAAGATGTTATCACCAAGCACCAGCGCGCACGGCTCACCATCGATGAACTCCTCGCCGAGGATGAATGCCTGGGCCAGACCATCCGGGGAAGGCTGCACCTTGTAAGAGAAGCTCACGCCATACTGGGAGCCGTCTCCCAACAAACGCTCGAAGTTCGGCAGATCCTTCGGCGTGGAGATGATCAGAATGTCACGGATGCCCGCCATCATCAGCACGCTCAACGGGTAGTAGATCATCGGCTTGTCATACACGGGAAGCAGCTGCTTCGAGGTCACCGTGGTCAGAGGGTACAGTCTCGTGCCCGAACCTCCAGCGAGAATAATGCCTTTCATGAAAAACCTGCTTTCCACAACGTTTTACTCATTATTCGTCTACAAACATATTCAGCTTAGCTAACTCTTATTCAAAATGAAAAACCGCGCAGAGAGCCTGCGCGGTTTTAGCACTTGAAGTCAACTGTTATGAACAGCTATCAGCCGAGTTCCTTCTGCACGTAGGTCTTGAGGGTCTCTTCCCAGTCAGCGGGCACGTATCCGGCTTCACCGATCTTGGCAAGATCCAGTGCGGAGTTGACCGGACGCGGAGATACCGGGTTGGTCGCGTTCGCGAAGTACTCGGCAGTGCTGATGGGATTGACTTTGCTGCCGTTGCCGTTCGTCAGGTCGAACACCTCGGCCGCGATGTCCGCCCAGGACTTCACTGCGCCGGAACCGGTCAAGTTGTAAGTGCCGTAGGGGGCGTGGCTGTCGAGCAGGTGGAAAATCGCCTCGGCCATGTCCTTGGTGAAGGTCAGGCGACCGTACTGGTCGTCCACCACGGTGACCTGTTCCAGCTTGTCGGCCGGGTCGGCGACCTTGTTGGACAGCATCCTCATGGTCTTCACGAAGTTGTGCCCCTCGCCGATCACCCAGCTGGAACGCAGGATGTAATGCTCGGGTGCGTTGGCCACGGCGATGTCGCCAGCGGCCTTGGTCTGGCCGTACACGCCAAGCGGGGCGAAAGCCTCCGTCTCCGTGTGTTCCTTGGCGGTGCCGTCGAACACATAATCCGAACTCACGTGCACGAGGGTGATGTGGTGGTCCTTGGCCACCTTGGCCAGCAGAGCCGGACCCTGGGCGTTCGCCTTCCACGCGATCGGACGGCCTTCGGCGGTCTCGGCCTTGTCGACGGCCGTGTAGGCACCGGCGTTGATGATCGTGCCGTACAGGCTCCAATCGTATGCCTCGTATGCCTTCGGGTCGGAGAAGTCGAACTCGTCGATGTCCGTGTACTCGAAGCCCTCCAGACCATGCGCTTCCGCGTAGGCGCGAATCGCGTGGCCCAGCTGGCCGTTGCAGCCCGTCACCAGGGTGCGCTTGGGAGCCATGGGCTTGGCGTCCTTGAGCATAGGGTGGTGCAGATCGGCCTCGGAGCGCTCGGACTCCTCCAGCGGAATCGGCCACTGGATGTTCAGTTCCGGATCCGCAAGGTTCACGAACGTGTAGGTCTTCTTCTGCTCGAGCGACCAGTGCGCGTTCACCAGATACGTGTACACCGTGCCGTCCTGCAGTGCCTGGAAGCTGTTGCCCACGCCGCGAGGCACGTAGATTGCCTTGGACGGATCCAAACGGGTCGTGTACACCTGGCCGAAGCTCTCGCCCGGGCGCAGGTCGACCCACGCGCCGAAGATCTCGCCGGCCGCGATGCTGATGTACTTGTCCCACGGCTCCGCGTGGATGCCACGGGTGACGCCCTTGGTGGCGTTGTAGCTGATGTTGTTCTGCACCGGGCCGAAGTCCGGCAGTCCCAGACCCATCATCTTGGCGCGCTGCCAGTTCTCCTTGAACCAGCCACGGTTATCGCCATGCACCGGCAGGTCGAACACCAGAAGGCCCGGGATGTTCGTCTTCTCGACCTTCAGTTCCTTCTCGAATTCAAATGCCATGATCGGATCACTGTCCCTGTTGCTTGTACTTGGCTTCGGTGGCGGCCTTGGCCGGCTCCCACCAGGCGCGGTTGTCCGTGTACCACTTGATGGTCTGTTCCAGGCCCTTCTGGAAGTCCGTGTGCGTCGGCTTCCAGCCGAGCTCGGTCCGCAGCTTGGTGGAGTCGATCGCGTAGCGGCGGTCGTGTCCGGGACGATCTTTCACCCAGTCGAACGCGTCCGGGTCCTGGCCCATCACGGCCAGGATGTCGCGCAGCACGGTGATGTTGTTGCGTTCCCCGTTCGCGCCGATCAGGTAGGTCTCGCCCAGACGGCCCTTGGTCAGGATGGTCCACACGCCGGTGGAGTGGTCGTCCGTATGGATCCAGTCGCGCACGTTCTCGCCATTGCCATACAGCTTCGGGCGAAGACCCTCGAGGACGTTCGTGATCTGGCGCGGGATGAACTTCTCCACATGCTGGAAGGGGCCGTAGTTGTTCGAGCAGTTGCTGATCGTGGCGCGGATGCCGAACGTGCGGTGCCATGCGCGCACCAGCAGGTCGGAGCTCGCCTTCGTCGAGCTGTACGGGCTGGACGGATGGTACGGGGTCCGCTCCGTGAACTTGGCCGGATCGTCCAAAGCCAGGTCGCCGTACACCTCGTCCGTGCTCACGTGGTGGTAGCGCACGTCGTACTTGCGGGCCGCCTCCAAGAGGCGGAACGTGCCCTCCACGTTGGTCTTCAGGAACGGCTCCGGGTTCGCGATCGAGTTGTCGTTGTGGGATTCCGCGGCGTAGTGCACGATGGCGTCATGGCCCGGAACGATCCTGTCGAGCAGCTCGGCGTCGCAGATGTTGCCGTGCACGAACTCCACACGGTCGCCCAGGATGCCCCTGATGTTCTCCAGGTTGCCCGCATACGTCAACGCGTCCAAAACCGTGACATGCACGTCCGGATGGTTGTTGTACACGTAATGGACGAAATTCGAACCGATGAAACCACAGCCACCGGTCACAATGATGTTATGGGGAGTAAACAGTTCTTCAGCCATAACCTACAGCATATCGTCAGGCATACCGAGACGGCGAGAAAGGACATTGTTACTGGTGTTGAACAATCCGATATGGGGTTCGCCCATCAATCGTTTCGCCAATGCGCTCGAACGAATACCCATTGAACTGCATCGCATCCAGTTTCTGCGGAGAAAGCACATTGCTCACACCTAGCTTGCGCAATTGCTCCGGCGTGACATGCACGGTAAACGAATCAGGCGCGACTAATGTGAACACATCGGCCGACTCCTGTTCCACGACGTTCACAGAAACAAATGCATACCGATTGTAGATTTCTTCCCATTGTCCATTGGGATCAAGTTTCTTCCATGTGGCAAGATCAGGAGTGACTTCCAACGCATTCAATGTGTGTATTCCATTTGCCACTGCAAGATTCGCCAGCTGAGAGCCGAATGCGTCATCTATTGCCCACATTCCTAGATTCTCAGATTGCAGCGACTGCACTTGTTGTATCAGCGGCTGCTTAGTCACGGGCGCACTCCCATACTGCACAGGATTCACAGACAAACCTGATACCAACAGCCCAACGGACACAATTGGCGCTACAACTGTGCGAGCAATTACGCCGTTATTCAGAACAGCGAAACTGAGCAAACCTGCTATGGCAAAACACGCCACGACCAGCAGCCGCCCAATGTACGAGAGATACATCGCATGATTAGCCCATGCCAATATCACGGCAAACACAAAAGTCACCAGTAATGACTGCTTCCAAGAAAGTCTGCCATCGATAATGGCCGCCGCACGCACCAACACTGCGATATTCGCAACGCCCAAAACCACCACGCATCGGCCGCTAGTCACAGAAGTCAGCATCATTATCTTAGAAAGCCAAAGCGGCATACCCACGCAGGCAAATACTGAGAACAACGCTATGACTGCAATAAGCCAGACACTAAGCACATCCACTTTTTTGCGCTTTATCATGCCGAATACGGCAAGAATTATTCCGAGCGGGAATAGATCTACGAAACGTGATGCCTCAACCATATTTGTTGTTACAGAGTCAACGGCATAATCCTTGAACGGGAAAAAGAGAGTGCCCACGGATGATATCAGCGACAGAGGGGGCAGCCCTCCTCCGATGGATTGCCTTGCGCCCGGATATGCCGTGTGCAGCATGGATTGAATCGTGCCCCACGAAGTCACCACTGCAGAGCCAAGAATCACACAGAATAAGGCAATTTCGCCCACAAAAATCAGGGCGTCTTTCCGTGAAATTCGAATATGTCCCCAATGCCGTATGACAATACAAAGAATCAGCACCGCAAGAAGATAACCCAGAGAGATTTGCCATGCGGGATACAAGGTCAGTGCAAACATCCCGGCGCATATCAGAATCACTGCGGCATATGCGGCCCTATGGCCAGACTCGGTATCGCCAAGATATCGATCAAAGCACACGATGGACACGAATATTGCGATAAGCATCTCAGGCAGTGCGTTGACTGCGAACCACCATTGCACCAACGGGGCACATGCAATGAGGATTGCGCCAACGAACGCTACACCCTTGTGTTTCTCCTGCCGGCGATCATTGCTGATGCAGAGGAAGAACTCATATGCGGCCAAGAAAAGTACCACTAGGCGCGCAGACCAATAAAAAGCAAGTCCTCGGCTACTGCCGAAGAGGATATACCCCCAATGGAACGGCCTGAATAACTCGGCAAGAGCCAGCACAGGTGCATCCTTGACGATGAACATGTCCGCCGGTTTATTGCCAAACAAATCATTAAAGTAGCTATACCCGGAGTATCTTTGCGAAAAAGCCAGAGGAGTGCCCACCACATATTCGTCGGTTCGCATTATGCGAGGGGTTCCCCATACCACGTCCGTAGACATGTCATGTCCCAGCCAGTAATTCCACATGCCTATGGATGAGCCGCTAATATTCAACAGCACGCAAGCCGCTATGACACTTGCTCCGAGTATGAAGCGATGGCGGTGCATCCACATACCCACCGGCTTCACGCCAAAAGCAATCATGGCGCCAATCACCAGCAGAGGCATCAATATCAGCAGGAACCGGATGCACAGCACCGGAACAGACTCCGTTGAAGCAACAGGAGCCAGCCGAAACAGACGTTCGCGAATGCTTGGATACGCCGACATAACCATGCTTGACGCCACTGCTGCGCATATGAATACCGCTATCAGGCGGATAAGAAAACCTCGGGCAGCAAGAGGTGATGGCTTAGAGTAACGCGTCCCTTGCAGTCGCTTTGTTGCCAAAATACTTCCTTAAGTGTCGTACACGGGTACTGGCCAACAAGTATAGTAACCACCATGTTCGAGAATAATCAGCCTTCCGTTGCGGTGCTTCTTCCTTGTTTTAACGAGGAAGTCACGATCGGCAAGGTAGTACGAGATTTCAAAGCCGCGCTGCCGGGTGCTGCGGTCTACGTGTACGACAACAACTCCACCGACCGCACCGCCGAGATTGCCGCAGCCGAAGGCGCCATCGTGCGCAAGGAGCCCCGTCAGGGCAAGGGCAACGTGATCCGCGCCATGTTCGAGGACATCGACGCGGACGTGTACGTCATGGCCGACGGCGACGACACCTACCCGGCCGACGCGGCCCCGGCCATGGTCGCCAAGGTGCTCGACGGATACGACATGGTCATCGGCGACCGGCTTTCCTCCACCTACTTCCAAGAGAACAAGCGGCCCTTCCACAACTTCGGCAACCGGCTGGTCCGCGGTTCCATCAACGGCCTGTTCAATGCGCACGTCACCGATATCATGACCGGATACCGGGCGTTCAGCTTCACGTTCGTCAAGACCTATCCCGTGCTGTCCCGCGGGTTTGAGATCGAGACCGAGATGACGATCCACGCCCTGCAGCGCAATATGCAGGTCGAGAACGTTGTCATTGACTACCGTGACCGTCCGGAAGGGTCGGAGAGCAAGCTGAACACCTACTCCGACGGCTTTAAAGTATTGGGCACGATTGCGCGGCTGTTCAAGAACTACCGCCCGTTCAGCTTTTTCGGCATTCTGGCCGCGATCCTGGCCGTGTTCGGCATCGGCTTTATGATCCCGGTGCTGGGCGAGTATTTCCGCACCGGCCTTGTGCCGCGCTTCCCGACTTTGATCGTCTGCTGCTTTGTGCTGGTGGCGGCGCTGCTGCTGTTTATCTCGGGCATCATCCTCTCGAGCCAGCTTGCCAAGGATGCCCGCGACTTTGAGTTCCAGCTGCAGACCGTGCATCATTGGCGCAGTGAAAAGAAATAAGCCTTCCCCCTCGGGGGAAGGTGGCCGAGGCCCCGCCCGAGGCCGGATGAGGGGCAAGCCTGCGGCAGCCGCCCGTTTACGGGCTTTCTCCGTAAGCTCTCCCCTCATCCGTCACCTGCGGTGACAGCTTTCCCCACAGGGGAAGCTCTTTTGCCCCAGCCCGCAAACCGGGACACCCGGTCTGCGGGCTTCTTGCTTTTTGGGGCGCAATGGGCTATAATAGTTTTATATGTGCACACTGCACATACTACGTACAACAAAGAGGGACTATCAAGGGAGTATATACATTATGACGAAAATTGCCGCATCGATCCTGTCGGCTGATTTTGCCAACCTGAAGCATGACTGCCCCCGCCTGTTGGAGGCCGGTGTCGACCTGATGCACTTTGACGTGATGGACGGGCACTTTGTACCCAATATTAGCTACGGCGCGCCGGTGCTGAAATGCCTGCATGCCGCTATGCCCGACGTCTACTACGATGTCCACCTGATGATCAGTGACCCGGCCCGCTACGCCGCCGACTTTGCCAGGGCAGGGGCCAGCCTCATCACCTTCCACCTCGAAGCTGTGCCGGACACGGCAGAGGAGGTCATCGCCGCTATCCGCGCTGCGGGCTGCCAGGTCGGCATCAGCATCCGCCCCGGCACGCCGGTGGAAGCTGTTTTCCCGTATCTGGGCGTTGTCGATCTGATCCTGGTCATGAGCGTGGAGCCCGGTTTCGGCGGGCAGAAGTTCCTCCCCACCACCCCCACGCGCATTGCCGCCATCTGTGCCGAGCGCACCCGCCGCGGCTGTGATACCCTGATCGAGGTGGACGGCGGCATCAACACCGAGACCGGCCCCCTGTGCATCGCTGCCGGAGTCGACTGGCTCGTGGCCGGAAGCTCGCTGTTCCATGCCATGGATCCTGCCGCTGTGGTAAACGTCCTGCACAGCAAGTAAAGGAGCTTTTTCCCTATGCCCAATCGTAAAAAAGTTGAACGCAGCGCGAACTACAGCTACTACAGTGACCTGCTGTGGTGCACAGTCCCGCTGATCGGTATGTCGTGGTATTACTACGGTGCGCGCCCGGTGCTTTTGTTGCTGGCCGCACTGCTGACCTCCTACCTGTGCGACTGTGCCTTGGCCCCGCTGCACGGCACAGGCTACCAGTCCCATGAGCCGTCCAGTGAGTGCTTTGCTGCGCTCATCGTGCTGCTGATGCCTGCCAGCATCTCGTATCCCATCGTCATTTCCGCCGTCATCGTCGCCGTGCTCGTCAAGGAGGCGTTCGGCGGCGAGGGCCACTATCCGTTCCATCCCGCCGCCGTCGGCGTCGTCGTGGCCGGTATCTCGTGGCCGCAGGACGTCTTTTCGTACCCCATTCCCGGCACGCAGCTGCCGCTGTTCGGCAGCGTGAACACCACTCTCGTCGAGGGCATGAACGCCACTCTGCGGGATGGCGGTCTGCCCAGTGCCAGCACGATGAACCTGCTCACCGGCAACGTCTCCGCCGCCATGGGCACCAGCGCAGCGCTGGTCGTGATGGCCTGCGGGCTGTTCCTGCTTGTGCGCGGGCACATCAAGCTTTCTGTCGTTATTCCGTTCTTTATCTTTGTCATCGGCCTGCCGTGGTTCTTCCCGAATCTGAACGAGCTGCCGACCTTCAGCCTGCCGTGGGAATATATCCGCCAGCGCTTCTATCTGGAAAAATATGTCGTCCTGTCCGGCACGGCACTGTTCACCGGCCTGTTCCTGATCTGTGAGCCGGTCACGATGCCGGACCGCCGCATGAGCCGCATCATCTACGGCGCGGCGCTGGGACTCTATAATTCGCGCCTTATCCGGCTTATCAATAAAAAGGGGAAATTGAAATCGTCGCTTATCATCGACGAACTACCGACGATTTATATCCGGGGGCTGGATAACCTCATAGCCACGGCCCGCTCGGACAAGGTCTCCGTCTGTCTGGGATTTCAGGACTTTTCGCAGTTGGAGCGCGACTACGGGGAGAAAGAGGCCAAGGTCATCACTAATACTGTGGGCAATATCTTCTCGGGACAGGTCGTGGGCGACACGGCCCGCACCTTGTCGGAGCGTTTCGGCAAGATCGTGCAACTGCGCGAGTCGCACTCGGTATCGAACGAGAACGTCACCACCTCGACCAATACGCAGTTGGAAACACTGATCCCTGCCTCGAAAATCTCCAACCTCACGCAGGGCATGTTCGTCGGCTCGGTCGCCGACAACTTCGACGAGCGTATCGAGCAGAAGATCTTCCATGCCGAGATCGTCATCGACAACGATAAGGTCAAGGCGGAAACAGCAGCCTA
>OGXR01000929.1_pt1 | contig 23166 bp, 17 predicted proteins | sample 1576331 | NCBI WGS metagenome assembly OGXR01 (sample SAMEA3541473, study PRJEB24748) | human gut metagenome | biome: human gut; feature: human-associated habitat; material: faeces | place: China | collected 2012 | reverse complement strand
CCGTGCGTAGTTTTAGGCAACTTACATTTTGGAGTAGATAATGCTCTTTTTCAATGCCAATTTTATATGTTATTATTTTTATCCCACAAAAAAGCGTGAAGAACCAAATAAATGCTAAGATCAATCTTATTCAGGAACTGAACAAAATGAAATGTTTTGGGAGATGATGAGGGGAATTTATAAAAAGCTATTCGCAGAATTTTTCCCTCGAAATCTTCCAATGGAAGATTTTGCTGTCCCGAGCCGAAGGCTTGCAGAGAAATGACAATGGTTTGCCATTTCTGGCTTTAAATCCTTGATTTTTACAAAAGGAAGCCCGGTCTGCTAAAAAGCTTGATAAATGGCAGCACGACAATTTTTAGAGTATAGATTCTTGCCGACCTGCAAATTTTTTAAGAATTTGCACCGACCTTGAACTCCGCTCATCTTCTCCTGCACAGAGTCTTACTTTTATGCTAAAATATATAAATGTATATGAGGAGAAAAATGCAGAAGAAACGTAAATTTCTAATCATGACGGCTTTTATTGGAGAGGGGCATTCTCAGGCGGCTCGGGCTATTGCGGAGACCATCAAACAGGTTCATCCCGATGATGCGGTTCGCGTGCTGGATTTTCTGTCCAGGGATGTTCTTTCCATTGATCACGTCTTAAAAGAATCTTAACTGAAAATGATTCGTATATTCTCTGAAATGTACGATAGTCTATATAGCAATTCACAGAACAGGCATTTAGGAGCAACGTTTCAGAGTCTTCTTTCCTGGAGTTTCCGAAAGCGGATGAAGAGGCTGATTACCGTCTTGAAACCGGATGCCCTGTTGTTTACCCATCCATTTCCGGCCTGTGCAGCCAATTTGCTGAAGAAGGAAGGGGACATTAATACCCCCCTTCTCGGAGTTATTACCGACTTTGATATTCATCAGCTCTGGGTGTACAAACATCTGGATGTGTACTGCGTCCCTTCCGAGGATTTGGCGCGTAAACTGGAAGCCCATAATGTGCCGAGAAATATTATTCACACCACGGGAATCCCAGTTCGCAAATCCTTCTATGAAGAACTGAAAAATCCAAGTCCTAAAGAAAAAGGGACCGTACTCATCATGGGTGGGTGCCTGGGACTCGGAAATATTACAGATACTCTTCTACGTCTGGACAAGATTGATTCCGTGAGCCAGTTTATTATTGCTACGGGACAGAATATCAATCTATATGAAGAAGTGGCATCTATCCGGTCAAGCCTCCGGCATCCGGTGGATCTCCACAGCTATACCAATAAAGTGGCAGAAATGATGAGTAAGAGTGAACTCATCGTCACCAAACCTGGTGCGCTCACCTGTACAGAAGCGCTGACCATGAATCTGCCTATGGTTTTGGTCAACGCCCTTCCCGGACAGGAACGGGCAAACGCCCAGCATCTGGAAGAACAGGGATGTGCTGTCTGGATTAGGAAAAATGAACTGGCGGACACAGTCGACGGTCTGCTGAAAAATGAAGATAAACTCAAGCAAATGGCACTTGCCTGTGGCAATGATAAAAAGGACAGCGCACTCGAAATCGTCCAGATACTCGACCATATGCTGGAAAGCAATACGAACCGAAATAGGTATCTCCAATTTAAAGAAAGGGGATACCTATTTGACTATAACGAGAATGTCGAAATTTGTATATCTAGTTAACAATGGAGAAAAGCATGCAGCAGTGGATTAACCATGCAGAAAGAAAACAGAAAAAGAAGCCTCGCAGTGCTTCTCTGATTCGCCTTATAAGCAAAGCCATATATCTTTGCGGAGATTATGTGGGAATTTTATTGGCCGAATGGATAGCCTTCCATATCAGAAATTTCCTGATGGGCAATATATTTCAGGTAAACGCCATATACATCTATATAGTGACACCTGCCGTATTCCTTCTGGCGCTGGCATTTGCCGGAATATATTCCAAACATTATACCAGTGCACAGATGTTGGAAAAACTGTTTAAAGCCTGCCTGGGGGGAATTGCTTTTTCCATCATCCTCATGTTCCTTACCGGCCAGGTATCCCGTCTGTATGTAGGGCTTTTTGCGGTCATCGTCTACCTGTTCTTGGTAATTGAAAAATATATTACCGCCTTATGCATCCGTAAGATGCCTGGACTTCAGATTCCTGTTCTGGTAGTAGGTGCCGGAAAGACAGCCGATGCAGCGATTGATGAAGGGAAAAGTAATGTATTCATCAACTATCGGGTAGGCGGATTTCTTGAGGATTTTGAGCCATCTTCCCACTATGCCCAAACATACCCGATCCTTGGAGGGTTTAACGATCTGGAAAAGGTAATTGCTGAAACCGGAATTCAGGATGTAATCATCGCGGCACCAGGACTGCCACAGGACCAGCTGAATCATCTCCTCTATCGTGCGCAGACACTGGTTCCCTATGTAAGCGTAGTTCCAAATCTGGTAGGCGTACCGATGTCAAATGTGGAAGTGGAATCTTTCTTTGACACCCGGATTATGCTCTTAAATATTAAAAATAATTTGGCGTTTCGGACAAATCAAATCATAAAGAGAATATTTGATATTGTGTGTACTGTATGTGGAGGAATTCTAATCTCACCACTCCTGCTGGCTGTTTTTGTATGGGTTAAGCTGGACTCTCCTGGACCGGCGTTCTTTAAACATCGTCGGGTGGGCAAGGATGGAAAGGAATTCAACTGCTACAAATTCCGTTCCATGGTCGTAGATTCGAAAGAACGACTGGAAAAACTTCTGGCCACAGATCCAAAGGCAAAAGAAGAATGGGAACGGGATTTTAAACTGAAAAACGATCCACGTATTACGAAAAGTGGTGCTTTTCTTCGAAAGACCAGTCTTGATGAACTTCCACAGCTTCTCAACGTACTGAAGGGGGAAATGTCCCTGGTAGGTCCTCGGCCCATTGTGCAGAAAGAAGTGCCTAGGTATGAACAGTATATTAAAGAATATTACATGGTACTTCCAGGAATCACGGGCCTCTGGCAGGCTAGTGGTCGAAGTGATATTGATTATCCGGAACGGGTGGCCATGGATCGTTGGTATGTTCATAACTGGAGTGTATGGCTTGATATCATTCTCATCTGGCGCACATTGTTCGCAGTAATTCACAGTCGTGGTGCTTATTAATCAGATATAAGGATGGATAAAAATTGAAAATTCGTAAAGCAGTCATTCCAGCGGCAGGATTTGGAACTCGTTTTTTGCCAGAAACAAAAGCCATGCCAAAGGAAATGCTTCCTATTGTAGATAAACCGACAATTCAATATATAGTGGAAGAAATATTAGACAGTGGAATTGAAGATATACTGATAATCAGCGGACATGCAAAACGTGCCATTGAAGATCACTTTGATTCATCACCGGAACTTGAACAGCATTTATTTGAGCACAACAAGATGGAATTACTGGACGAAGTGCGTAAAGTAGCGAATATTAAAGTACATTATATTCGGCAGCAGCACATGAGAGGATTGGGAGATGCTATACTCTGTGCTAAAGATTTTACTGATGGGGAACCTTTTGGAGTTATTCTGGGGGATGACCTGGTGTATAACGGAGATGATACACCGGCCCTGGGACAGCTGCTTGAACAATATGAAAAAACCGGAGGCACTATTGTGGGTTGTCAGCTGGTTGAAAGAGAACAGGTTTCCTCCTACGGAATCATAAAAGGGAATCCCACGGAAGACACTGACCTTGTTTATGTAGAAGATATGGTGGAAAAACCAAAAGTAGAAGAAGCCCCCAGCTGTCTTGCTGCTTTGGGAAGATATGTTATTACCCCGGATGTATTTGAAATACTGGAACATACGAAGCCCGGAAAAGGGGGAGAAATTCAGCTTACCAATGCGTTGAAGGTTATGGCGCACAGCGGAAATGTCTACGCTTATAATTTCAAGGGCAAGCGTTATGATACAGGCAATAAGCTGGGGTTTCTTAAGGCTACCGTAGAATATGCACTTCGCAGGGATGATCTGGGCCCGGCATTTAAAAATTATCTGTCTGATGTGGTAAGAAATCTATCTTGATATTATTCCAATATGGGTAATAAGATAGTGTGATTTTGAGTAAAGGAGTATGAACATAATGAATGTATTACTTGCCGGTGGTGCGGGATATATTGGTTCACATACCGCAGTGGAACTGCTGAATGCCGGTTTCCAGGTAGTGATTGTAGATGACTACAGCAACAGCAGCCCGGAAGCTGTCCACAGAATAGAAAAGATTACAGGAAAACGAGTAATTTCCTATGAAGCCGATGTCAAGAATAAAGAAAAGATGCGTTATATCTTTTCTGAAAATCACATTGATTGTGTCATTCATTTTGCAGGCCTTAAGGCGGTGGGGGAATCGGTTCGCCTTCCTTTGAAGTATTACCGTAATAACATAGATACCACTCTGACACTTTTGGAGTGTATGGAAGAAGCAGGCGTTAATCAGTTTGTGTTCTCGTCCTCAGCTACAGTGTATGGGGAAGAAAATAAGCCACCATATGTGGAAACCATGCATCGTGGCAGCTGTTCCAATCCGTATGGTTGGACTAAGGTGATGATGGAACAGATTCTGGAAGATGCAGCCAAAGCCAATCCGGAGCTTTCTGTCATTCTGCTCCGTTACTTTAACCCTATTGGTGCCCATGAAAGTGGATTAATCGGTGAAGATCCCCAGGGAATTCCTAATAATCTGATGCCTTATATTACGCAGGTTGCTGTAGGCAAGCTGAAAGAGCTTGGCGTATTCGGAAACGATTACGCACCGGCAGTGAAGCCGCATGGATTGCCAGCCTGAAAGAAGAGATCATCTCACAGTGTTTGGAGGGGATTATCCCACACCGGATGGAACCTGCCTTCGCGACTACATTCATGTAATGGACCTGGCGAACGGCCATGTGAAGGCGGTAGAATATGCAGCTAACCACAAGGGCGTTGAAGTGTTTAACCTGGGAACAGGAACTCCCTACAGCGTTCTCGATATCATTCATGCATTTGAAAAGGCTACCGGAGTCAAAGTGAAGTATGAAACCGGACTGCGTAGAGCAGGAGATCTTCCGAAATTCTGGGCAGATTCAACCAAGGCGCAGAAAGTACTTGGCTGGCATGCGGAAAGAACTCTGGAAGACATGTGCCGGGATACATGGAACTGGCAGTCTAAGAATCCAGAAGGATATAAAAAATAAAAAGATGAGGTTGTTATTTATAGTTGCATGATTACGATTCGTATCTTTTAGAAGGGCATATATGTATAAAATCGTTACGCATCTTCATACAAAATATTCTAAAGATAGCCTGATGCCATTTTATCTATTGTATAGAAAATGCATGAAGGAAAAAATAGATTATATTGCGATCACAGAACATAATAATCTTCAAGGTGCATTACAATTTAAAAAATACTGTGAAAGTCGAAACAAGCATTTAAAGGTTATCCTGGGCGAAGAGATAATGACTACTGAAGGTGAAATAATAGGGCTCTATCTTACTCGTGAAATTAAGCCATTTATGACACCGGAGGAGACCGTTAATGAAATAAAAAAACAAGGGGGAATTGTTTATGTTCCGCATCCCTATGATTTAAAACGATACAAAACGGTATTGCGGGAAGATGCCATACGGCGTTTGTCTACTCAAATTGATTGTATTGAATGCCATAATGGGAGAAATATCTCGAAGGAATATGATTTCAGGCAAAATGAAATTGCAGATAAATATAAGATAAAAAAAGTCATTGGATCTGATGCACATACGATATTTGAAGTGGGGAGAAACTATATGACGAGTAGTTTTTCTTTGGATACAGCACAGCATTTTTTAGCGGCACTGGATACTTTTAAGTTTTGGCCAAGTGAATGCAGGAAATGGTGTCACCAGTTAACAAGAATAGAGAGAGGAATAAAACTGATTCAAAAGGGAGATATAAATGGATTGTGTCATGCTATCATTAAAAAGTTTAAGGGAAGAAAGTCTTAAACTAGCGAAGACAATTGAAAAAGATTATACCCCGGATATAGTAATATACATTGCACGTGGTGGTTACTTGATTGGGAAAGAAATATCAGATTATTTTAATGTACCTTGTGTTGGAATTCATGCAGAACGTAGAGGAGGAGGAGTAAAAGAAATAATATCTCCTGTTCTTAGAATTATCCCTCTTTTTATAAGGCGAATGTTACGTGAATTTGAATTAAAATCAAATGTCCATAAAGTGGAAAAAAAAAGAAACATTTTTTGGGATCAAAAAAACTTGTCTATTGTAAAAAACAATGGGAAGATAAAAAATATATTATTAGTTGATGATTCGGTGGATACAGGATACTCTATGCTACAAGTTAAGGATAAAATCTACGGTGACTTAGGAGCTGTAGTGATTAGAACTGCCGCAATCAATGTGTGGAGTAAAAGTGCAAAAGTTTGTGAGACAAATTACTGTAATTACAAGAACTTCATTATAATGACACCAATGTCTAAGGATTCCAAAGAATATCCGGAATTTGAAAAATTATATAATAACAGGAAAATTTTATAGGTGAGTGATAGATAATGATTGCTTAGACATTGAAAGTTCGAAGTTTTAAGGAGATAAAATGAAGCGACTTAATGTTGATGAAATGAAAGCTATTGAATTAGATATGCTAAAGGATATTTCAAACTTTTGTGATAATAATGGTATTCGTTATTATCTTTGCGGCGGTACTTTGTTAGGGGCAGTTCGACATAAGGGATTTATTCCATGGGATGACGATATGGATATAGCAATGCCTCGTCCTGATTATGAGAAATTTTTAAAGATGTACAATAATTATGGGCAGCGTTATGAAGTTAACGGTATTGAAAATAATCCTTCGTGGCATTCTACTTTTGCTCGAGTAGAAGATAAATGCACTGTATTATACGAAGAAACATTGAAAAAGAAATACTGGAAGAGGCATGTTTTTGTTGACGTTTTCCCTTTGGATGGAATACCGGATAACCCCAAAGAAGAAGCTCGTTTCTTGAATAGGCAGAATATATTAGGCATTATCACAAATGCTTCCGCATTCAGATTTTATCCTAGTCGACATTATTCTGATTCTAAGAAGTCTAATGTTAATTTACGTAATTTTGTTAGGACTATTTCAAAGTATCTAGCAGTTGTCTTTTTTTCAGGAGTTAATACACAAAAAGTTATTAAATTAGTTAACCAGAATTCTGAACAATATAAATATGGGATGACAAAGAATGTCGGAATTACAGTCATTGTATGGAATCGACATTTTGAACAATCTAGCGCGGAATCGTTTGCGGAAAGGATAAAGTTTAAATTTGAGGATGGGGAGTTTTGGGGCCCTAAAGGATATGATGAATATTTGACCAAAACATATGGGGATTATATGACACCGACCCCTGATAAGAATCGTGTTTCTCACCATAGTTTTGATGCTTATCTAATTGATAGTGAAGAAGAAAGGTGAATTAAAAATGGTACATGTAAATAAAAATATTAAGAACACAGTAAGAGTTTTTCCCGAACAGGGGCGATATGGTTACTATCGATATGATATGAATGAAAATCCAGATGGATTGCCAAAGGCTTTTGTTGATGAAGTTTTACAGGAAATTACTCCTCAATTTTTATCAATCTATCCGGAACCGGGTAAGTTTCTGAGAAAATATGCAAGGTTTGTAGGAGTAGAACCAGAAAATCTGACAGTAACCAATGGTTCGGATATGGGACTACGGTATATTATGGAAACTTTTGGAGAAGTAGGGAAGGATGTAGTAACTGTTTCTCCATCTTTTGAAATGTACTGGGTTAATTGCAATATTTTGGGATATCATCATGTTCCAGTTCCATATGAGTCCGATATGACTATTAAAATTGACAATATACTTAATGCGGTAAATGAAAACACACGTATAGTTGCTCTTTTAAATCCAAATAATCCCATTGGAAATGTTTATACACAGGAAGAAATTAATCGAGTTATAGAAAAAGCTAAGCAAGTTGGAGCAGTAGTTATTATTGATGAAGCTTATCATTATTACTACCCGAATACCTTTTTGTCGACAGCTCTGGAAAATGATAATGTAATTATTTTGAGAACTTTTTCAAAGGCATTTTCAATTCCGGCTTTGCGGTTAGGAGTGATTATTTCAAATCCGAAGAATATTCACTATATTAATAATTCTAAGATGACTTTTGATGTGAATTCCGTGGCGTTACTCTTTGGAGAAAGGTTACTTGATCATCCGGAAATTTTACAGGATATAGTGGATTCTGAAAATCAAGGGAAATCTTATACTCTGTGCGAGCTTTCCAAGAAAGGGTATGCTTGCCGTGATTGCAGGGGAAATTATATATTTGTGAAACCTAGGCATGATGCAAGGAGAGTCGCTGCAAGGTTAGAAAGCGAAAAAAAGGTGTTGGTTCATCCTTATGGCAATGAATTGTTAAAAGACTATCTTCGGGTTTCTGTGGGTTCTGTAAAATCCATGAAAATCTTTTTAAAGGCTTTTTTTGCAGTAGATTTGAGTGATTAAGGAATGTACATATGAAAAAAGTTATAACTTATGGTACTTATGATCTTTTTCATCAGGGACATTATAACCTTTTGAAGAGAGCAAAGGCATTAGGCGACTACCTCATCGTTGGAGTTACTTCTGATTATTTTGATAAATCACGGGGAAAGTTCAATGTCCATGATGATCTGATGACCCGTATTGAAAATGTAAAGAAGACCGGATTTGCAGATAAAATTGTAGTTGAAGAATATTTTGGTCAGAAAATTGATGATATAAAAAAATATGGGGTAGATATATTTACGGTTGGCTCAGACTGGACGGGATATTTTGATTATCTGAATGAATATTGTAAGGTCGTTTATTTGGAAAGGACTAAAGGAATTTCCAGTACCCAGATTCGTAATGAACATAGTGTACGTTTGGGCATCGTAGGTAATGAGATTATTTTGGATCGTTTCTTAAATGAGATGAAATATGTCAGTGGAATTGAAGTAGCTGGTGCCTATTCTCCCCCAGATGCTGTGGACTCCAAGTATAAGTCTATGCAGTTTCAGCAATTTCCTCAGTACCAAACCTATGCGTCTTTGCTTGAAGATGTAGATGCTGTTTATGTCAATGCCCCTTTAAAATTGAGAGATAACTTAATAGAGGAAGCTCTCAAAAAAGGAAAACATGTTCTAACGGAATTTCCTTTCAGCCTTAATTATCCAAAAGCTAGGGATTTTGTAAAAATAGCTTCTGAAAAAGGGCTGGTCTTGATGGAAGGATTAAAGACTGCTTATTGTCCAGCTTTTGGAAAGATGATTTCTTTGGTGAAAAGCGGACGTATCGGTAAAGTTCTTAGCATTGAGGCTAATTTTACCCAAATTCTGGGGGATAATCTCTCAAATCAGATTCGTATTGCAGGGGGCAGCGTAGCTTCTTTGGGAGTTTATCCACTTCTGGTTATCTTTAAGCTATTGGGATATGATTATAAAAAGGTAGAATTCATTACCCATCAGGAAAATGGTGTGGATACTATGACCAGGATGAACTTTGTTTACGATGGAGCCATTGCCACATCTTTGGTGGCGATTAATGCGAAAGCGGAAGGGTCACTGACTATATCTGGTACAAAGGGATATGTCTATGTTCCTGCTCCTTGGTGGAAAACAGAATACTACGAGTTGCGGTATGAAGACATCAATAAGAACAGTAAGTTCTTCTATAAATTTGAAGGAGAAGGACTTCGGTATGAAATTGTGGAGTTTGTAAGGAATATAAATAATAATCTACATGATTGCTTACTGTTTTCAACAGAAGATATATTAGCTGAATCCAACATGTTGTCAGATTTTAAGAATAGAGAACGTTGTAATTTTTAACTACTTGAAGGAGGCAAAAGTTGCTTTTTTCATTAATTATTCCTGTTTTTAATAATTCAACAGAAGAGATAAATCAAATTATTGTTTCACTTGAAAATCAAGTTTTTAAAAATTTTGAAGTCCTTCTGATTGATGACGGTAGCCGAGAAGAATGCGCTCGGTTTCTGAGTTCTCTTTCTCAAAAAACAACACTTAATCTTAAGGTTTTTCATCTTCAACACAGTGGTGTTTCTAATGCCAGAAATTTTGGTATTAAACATGCAGTTGGGGATTATATTGGATTTGTAGATGCCGATGATTATGTTTTTCCCAACATGTTATCTGATGCAGCAAAAGTACTACAAGACAAAGACTATACAATAATATATGGGTTGATAAAATATGAAAAGTTTTGTAACACTATCAAATACTCAACGCAACCAATTGTGGCTTATAAAGGATTAGACAATAATTTAAAAAAGAAATTATATCTCCATATGTTTAATGGAAATCAGAAAGAATTTATTACAAAATATGGTTATATTGGTAGAGGACCTGTAGCTAAGTTTTTAAAAAGACAATTTTGTCTAAAAAATTTATTTAATGTCCATCTGACTTTTGGTGAAGACGAAGAATGGAATTTACGTATTTTAGCACAAGATATCGAGATAGGAGTGGTATATTCTACTTGGTATATTTATCTTTATAGAGAAAACTCGACTCTACATAAATTTCGACTAGACTTTATATTACAAAATCAACAAAGATTGTTAGCTCTTCGAGAGTATGTGAAGGATGATTTATGCAAAGTAGAATTCGAAAAAGAATGCATTAGGATTATTAACAATATAGTTAAATATTATTATTTATCTCCAGAGTATAAAGGCGATATCGTATGCAAAATAAAAGATTTTGATAATGTGTTAAAAATATCACCCTGGTTGGAAGTTATGAAATTCGATGAGATTCGTCATTTACCTTTAAAAAGGATTATCAACTATATTCTTATTAAAACTCGGCTAATCTTTATAGTGATAGCATTTCTTCAATCAGTGAAAAAGAAAGGGAACAGAATGTGAAGACTCCTAAGAATATATCACTAGAAAAATCTGTGGCAGTTATTGTTTTGAATTATAAAAATAAAGAAGAAACAATTTCTTGTATTAAACATTTAAAGACATCCATCTATAGAAATTATAGAGTGTGTCAAGAATCTTGTGTAACCTCTAACCTTTAGAACCATAGCGTTCTTCGAATAACTGCTGCAGTTTATAGGAACATTTACTGAATCCCTTCATCTGCCTGGATTCGAACTGCTTGTTGTAATCACTGGCTATTGCACATGTGAACCGATCCAGTGAATCCTCGTTGGGGAACTGTTCTTTCTTTCGGATGTTTTTCTTATACTTCTTATTAAATGACTCAATCGGATTTGATGTATACAGACTTCTCTGTATTTCTGCAGGATAGTCGTAGAAACTGAACAGAGATGGATTGTCACGAATGACATTCACTGCTTTAGGATACTTCCCTTCATACTTCTCAATAAAACTGCTCAGCTGCTTCTCTGCCTCTTCCTTTGAGGTAGAACCATAGATCTTTTTTGCCTCACCCAGCACCTCTTTCCAATCCTTATTCCGAACATGTCTGCACATCGCTCTTCCCAGATGAACCCAGCATGCCTGGTACTGTGCTTTAGGGAACTCTTCCAGAAACACATTCCCGAGTTCCTTCAGACCATCCGACACAAACAGCAGGACTTCCTTTACACCTCTCCCTTTGATGTCCTTAAGCATCTCTCTATAGTTCTCACAAGATTCACTTGGAAAAAGGCGATAATCAAGGATCTCCTTATGCCCTGCCGCATTGATCCCCATCAAGATATGCATCGCCTCCTTGGCCACAGAGTCTCGTCTGACATTGATATAAGTCGCATCTCCATAGATGACAGAGTAACGGGAACTCAGTGATCTGCTGTGGAATTCCTTCACCAGTTCTTCTGTGGCTTTCGTCATGTTTGAGATTGTTGCAGGTGTGTAATAGTTTCCATACATCTTCTCAATCAGATCCGAGATCTCGGATGTTGTGATTCCCTTGGTGTACATCTGAATGACCATCTCTTCCAGACTTCCGTCACTCCTTCTGTACTTGGGAACCGTGTGCTGCTGGAAATCTCCGTTACGATCTCTTGGGACTTCAATCGATATCTTCCCGAAACGAGTCACTATCTCCCGAGCATAGGATCCGTTTCTTGAATTGCCGGAATTATACCCTGCAATATCCCATTTCTCGTAATCCAGGAAAGATGTCAGTTCGCTTTGAAGAAGCTCATTGATCGCGTGCTCCAGTTCTTTCCTCATCAATTCATTCCAGGCATCGGATAGATTGGTGCCTTTTGATACTGCTTCATTCAATTCTGTGTTAATATTTGACATGGGAGATCTCCTTTATAAAGTGTCGCAACTTTATTCTAAAGATAGATCTCCTTTTTTCATAGGAGTACGTTTACACAAGATTATTTAAACACTCTGATTGTCTTTTAGGTTGCTTTATTATATAAGTTAAATGATAATTATTATATATAGACATAGGAGTGCAGTTGTTTTTATCTGCTTTAGGACACTTTCTACTTTGTACTGCACTCGGACAGTGATCATTTTATCAGCGTGCATCTGGGAGAGCTTTTATGAATAAATTTTTAGCAAAGAATAAAGTTAATCTTGAAAAGATGTTTTTAGTTATCTTTTTGTATATATATATGATCACATTTTTAGCGTATATCCTGACTGATCATTTTTATTCTTATGGATTTAATATTGGAGTCTTATATTCTGCACTTCTTTTTGCTTTTGCATGGTGGATCTGCGGATTTAGACGGAATTTTCTTATTGCATATCTCGGGATGATGTTTTTTCTCTGCAGCGGAATTCTAATTAAATTATTTGATCATATCATCGTAATGGCGTTAGATATTTTTGTAAACATTTCTCTAGCGAGTATAATCTGGATATCTATCCTCCTTATAGGCTTCTGCATTAATAATATTGCAGCTATTTTGGGAAAATGCAGCGTAGGGCGTGTAATTGCTGGTCTGTGGATTATTTTCAGCCTTATACCTTTTGCTTTATCTAATTTGCTGTTTTGGATATATTATATTGTCAGCCATCATTATTTACGTTCCGATATTATTTTAGCGGTCTATCAGACAAATTTAAAAGAAGCTATAGACTATTTATTGACTCAAAATATATTTAGCCTGCTCTTTGCTTTTCTAGGATCTTTATTGATTTTGATTTTTATTGGTTACGTAGTGCGTATAATCTGTATCAGCATGCGAAAACGTATTGAATTTGCTTCGCGCCGGTATCTATGGGGGTCGTTAAGTCTTACAATTTTTCTTTTGCTTTTAGGTGTGAAGGTAACATATTCATTTGTCGGGTACGAACCCGTGCGTATTATGGATTCCTTGAAGAATTCGGTTAAAAGATATACCTCTTTCGCTAAAAACCGACAGGAAAGGATGCAGTATTTATATAACTTAGGTACACTCTCAGTGCTTCCAGAGCATAAAGGGATCTATGTACTTGTCATTGGTGAGTCAACAGCAAGAGATCATATGTCCGTTTATGGATATCGTTTTGATACGACGCCCTGGATGTCTCAATTTGTTAAAGAGCCAGGCACCATCTGTTTTAAAAAAGCATATTCAAATTATGTGACTACGGTTCCCGTCTTGACCTATGCATTGACGGATAAGAATCAGTATAATTCTGTATCTATGGCACAGGCCTATTCATTGATAGAAGTTGCTGCCGCGGAGGGATTTGATACTTACTGGATCAGTAATCAGGAGCGCTATGGTATTTTTGATACACCTATAGCTGAAATCGCATCTATGGCCAATCATCAGATTTGGTTGAATGGCGATGTTGGTGAATATATACGCTCAAATTATTATGATGAGGAGTTGGCAGATCAGACTCCAGACCTCAAAAATGCAGACAATGCTCTGATTGTATACCATCTTATGGGCTGTCATCAGTTATATACAGAACGTTATCCCTTTGAGTATCAAAAGTTTGATCGTAAGGTTAGCAAAACCAGCGAATATGATAATGCTATACTTTATACGGACTATGTGGTGAGCAGGCTGTATGACCTTGTCAAGGACAATCCTAATTTCCAGGGATTTATATATTTTTCTGATCATGGGGAAGAATCTGATGATGGGACGGCTCATGAACCGACTAAGTTTTCCCATCAAATGACACGTATTCCTCTCAATGCTCATTTTTCAGAAAGATATAGGGAAAATCACTCTTATTTATTCTCTTCTTTGATCGATCAAAGGAGTTCATATTGGACTAATGATCTTCTGTACAACTTTATGGTAGAGATTATGGGTATTCAGGGCGCACCTATGGAAGAATCGAATCTTACCCTCGGGAATATTGCATATGACAGAACAAAGGATAATTCTTTGACAATGCATGGTGAGAGGAAAATAGAATCCTAAATGAAGGTATATTAAAATCTTAATGAAATCAATGTATTCTCAATGTGTGAGAATTTTTGAAAGATTAAGAAGTACAAGGCGTTGGCTGATTACAAGTCAACGTCTTTTTCATTTTCCATTTATACGTTATCGAATACTGCTTTTCGATAAAAAATAGAAGGGTAACCGTATTTTACTAAACTCATTCAGATTATATAATTTTTCTTTTGTTTTCTTCCGGATTCGCCACTTATCGAACATTATTAAGATTTTATAATTTGGATACATAAGTGACTTATGGTATAATAAAAGATATTAATATATCGCTATAGATTTATCTATAACGAGTTTAGGGAGAACAGCTCAACTAGGCTTAATCTCTCTTTTGCTGTGTTTATTAATCAGAATGGATTGATGAAGTGCAGTTATTATAAATTATTGTTTTTTGACTGGAGGCGGTTCCATTGGATGATTCTCGTAAATTCCCATTCCGTTCCACTTTTAATTCATGGGTCACGATACCCGGAATTATAGTGATATTGGCAGTTGTGATTGCATGTGCTGCTTTCCCGGGATCTTCAGGTTACTATCTCAATGAAGCAAAACAATGGATTACCAAATCTTGGGGCTGGCTCTTTATTCTTGGCGTATCTTGCTTTGTTATTTTTCTCCTTCTCCTATGCGTCAGCAAATTAGGGGATATACGTCTGGGAGATGATGATGAAGAACCTGAGTATCCGTTTTTATCCTGGATTGCAATGCTCTTCGCTGCCGGAATGGGAATCGGACTTATGTACTTTGGCGTAGCCGAACCAATTTCTCACTATGCCCTTCCTCTTGATCCTAACCTGTCTCAGGGGGCTCGTGCTGAAACTGCCATGCTCAATACATTTTTCCATTGGGGGATACACTCTTGGGCAATCTATGGTGTACTTGGACTGGCATTGGCGTATTTTGGTTTCCGCTATCATTTGCCGCTGACCGTAAGAAGTGGTTTTTATCCACTGCTTAAGAATCGTCTGGATGGTGCTCTCGGCCGTATTATTGATATAACTGCACTTTGCTGTACGATTTTCGGTATTACAACAACATTGGGATTCGGCGCTCTGCAGCTTGGAGCAGGATTGAAGCAGATTGGCTTCATTTCTCATATTGATATGCCCCAGCTGATTGTCATCATAATTGTTTCGATATCGTTTTCGATTTTATCTGCGATATCAGGAGTTGGTAAGGGTGTTCGCCATTTAAGTGAAATTAATCTGCTTTTAGCACTTGGACTGCTGCTTTTTGTCCTGCTTGCGGGGCCTTCCATGATGATTATGAGTGATTTCACGCAGAATCTTGGCGAGTATATCCATAATATTATTCCTTTGAGTTTCAGGACATTTGCCTATGATCCTGAAAATGAAGGATGGTTCACTTCCTGGACGGTCGTTTACTGGGCATGGTGGATTGCCTGGGCGCCATTTGTCGGCATGTTCATTGCAAAGATTTCCAGAGGGCGTACGATTCGTGAGTTTGTCCTTGGGGTCTTGTTCGTTCCGACTTTGTTCAATCTGCTTTGGATGACTATTTTTGGGAATAGTGCCATCTGGGTGGATTTGCAGACCAATGGCTCTCTTTCTGCAATTTCAGGCGAGACAGAAGCTTTGCTCTTCGCTTTCCTGAATCATCTTCCGCTGGGTAGTGTGACATCTTTCATTTCTGTTGTCATCATTGCATTATTTTTTGTAACTTCGGCTGACTCTGGTATTTTTGTTATCAATACCATTGCTTCCTATGGCAAATCCGGATTCCCTAAATGGCAGAGTATTTTCTGGGGCGCATCTTTAGCTCTTCTGGCTATTGTCCTTTTATATTCCGGCGGTCTTGGGGCACTGCAGGCGATGACGATGGTTATGGCGCTTCCGTTCCTGGTTGTCATGATTGTTCTTTGCTTCTGCTTGTGGGACGGTCTTTTAGTCGATAACGGATATTTCAGCCGCGGGCTTTCTGTTTGTACTTCCTACTGGACGGGCTCCTTGTGGAAGGAAAGGCTTCATTCTATGTCTAGAAAACCAGATCTCGTGAATGCCAGAAAGTTTATCAGGGAAGTGGCTGTACCGGCTTTTGAAGAACTGGCAGATGAGATGAAAAAGTATGGAGTAGAAGCTACGGTTGAGTATGATTCTGAATCGCTGCTTCCTAAAGCGGAGTTTATTATTAAGCAGGATTCTATTAGAAATTTCAAGTATGGTATTGATTGCGAAATCCATAATGTTTCTGATTTTGCCATCAAAAATGACTCCATGCCTCAAGTTGATAGTGAAGTTGTTTATGTTCCCATGAGTTATTTTGAGGATGGCAGAACCGGGTATCCTGTCCGCTATATGAAGAAAGATGAGATTATTGTTGATATATTGAGACAATATGATAGATTTACAAAACTGGTTTCTGATAAAAAACATAAACTTTTCATCTTCGATACAGAAGATTAATCAGATGGTTTCAGAAATACAGTTTATTAAATAAGAGAAGGTCCTGGATTGGCAGCGTCAATCGGGGCCTTTTCTTATTTACGGAATACTTCACTGATATTTGTTATTCTGATAAGTTTTCGTTGTATAATAAAAAATATTGTAACAAAGTTTTGTTTATTGGGAGACGGTCATGGATTATTTCTTAATTGCTTATGGAGCGCTTTTGCTGGCGCTGTCCTTTTTCTTTGGAAAGTATGGATCCCTGTGGATTGATAGGTTATACCTCAAAAATCATTCGATTTTATCATTTCCTGATGCAGTAGGAAGCAGGGCCAGGTACAGAGTAAAGCTGCTGACGCTGCTGTTTTTCCTGACCGGCATCAGACTCTTCTTCGTTTCACAGGGAATTATTTTAGTTTTGTCACTTGCACTTTGCGGATTGCTGCTTTTGATCATTGCAACAGATTTTGAGCAGTACTGCATTTTTAATGACATGATCATTCCTTTAGCAGCGGGAGGAGTACTTTGCTGCGCGCTGTTTCTACCCATAGCCATTGATCATCTGATTTCTGCAGCGGCAGGCGGCGTTCTCTTTCTCATTATTGCAATATTGTCCCGCGGGGCGCTGGGCGGCGGAGATATTAAGCTGATTGCGTGTCTTGGCTTATGGATGGGAACAAAGACATTATTCTTCATTGGAATGTTTGGGATTCTATCTGGTGGTATTTCTGCGTTAATCATGCTGCTTCTTGGTATAAAGAACAGAAAAAGTGCCTTCGCTTATGGTCCGTATTTTGCCATTCCAGCGATTGCACTCCTGCTGATCCGTGGATTATGAAGCGGAAATTTTTCATAGTATGACATAAAGTGATATAAATAGTTTTATATTATACATAAAATGCAAAAACTTATTTTAAGTTGTTATAAGAATAAGAAAAAGGTATAATAAGTATGGAAGCGTATAGATAAAATTAAATAAGATAAAGAGGAAGGAGTGAGCGTCTGTATGGACATGGACGGGAATAGAAGCCGCCCGTCTGCGCAGAAAGGCGTCCTTTTTGTGTTCACTGCATTGCTTTTGCCGGTAGTTTTTGCTTGCGCGGGGCTGGCAGTCGATTTAGGGAATATGTATGTCCATAAATCTAATTTGCAGAATGCCGTTGATTCAGCGGCTTTAGCGGGCGCAGCTGGCTATATCGCAGGTGGAGAAACAGCAGAAGACCATCCCGGAGCAAACATAATGTCAGATGAATATCTGAAGGCAAATCTGGGAAGGGAATATCAAAACTTAATAGTCAAGGACTTTCAGGCGCAGACGGTTTCTGGGAAAACGTATTATCGTGTTAAGGTTACTCAGAAATCACCGGTTTATTTTATGACGCTGCTGGGGCTGGATCCGCTTACGGATGTATCTGCGGATGCAGTGGCGCCGGTGGGAAGCGCTGGAAGCTCATCAAGCGGGTTTGGCTTTAAGGATTTAATTGTGGCCAATCATATTTCAGATTTAGGCTCCATAGGTCCAAACTACTATTACTGGTGGAGAGATATTTTTTCACCTTATTTGTTGGGCTCATATGGGATTCAGGCAACCTATGACGGGAATATCGTTGAAAGAGGTTCGGATTCTCCTGGTTATGCTTTTACACCGGATGCATATAACAAAACCTTGGGATGGGCTGTAGCAGATCACAATTATTTCAGACTGTCTGACGGCGGTGATACGGATTACAATTCGTTTTATGATTCAACAGAAAGAAAGTTTGATGATTTATATAATGCGAACCGCTCTTCCGTTCAAAAATGGAATTACACCAATCAGGTCATTTATGGAACTGGGGATTATTACGAAAAAACAACTTCAGGGAATGCAAATGTAACGATACAGGGGCTGGATGGCGAGTCCAGCAAACCCATTTATGTCAAAATTGACAGTGAAGCTAATGCAAATAAGATCAATATAAATATACCTGAAACAAATAACAGACCCATTGTTATCATCTATACAGGAACGACGAAAAATGGTAAGGGAAATGGAAAAGGGAATAATAAACCTCTTATTCTAGACATCAATAGCAGCTCGAACTGGTATGGGCCGACTACTTTTACTGGTGTTTTATATGCACCGAATGCTGATGTTGTTATTCAAATGGGATATGGATGCGAATTTCGTGGTTCCATTTATGCGGGGGATTTGACTGTTGATTCAAACATGTCTCGTTTTACATATATGAATATATTAGGAGGATCTTCAGCAGGGGCAAGCACAGAAAAATCGAAGACCAAGTTGATTGAAAACTCCAGCTTGGTGTGGAGCTAGTAGTCTGATATAAAAAGGAATGAAAACATAGTACATATCAAGGGGGCGCTTTTATGAGCAGATTTGGAATCAAGACCCAATATCTGTGCACAAAGGTGCCCTTTTAGTCCTTTTATGATTCTTTTTCCGTGTTTTTACCGGTGAAGAATTAGCAATAAAATCAGGGAAACTCTACGGTAATTTTTCTTCGTATTTGTGACAACTGCAGCAAGAACTTGTTTAGACATAGAGCTCAGAATATGGAAGCGTAAAGGGGGGTGCTTTTATGAACAGGAAAAAGTGGAAAATACCTGAGCAGAGAAGTGCTCTTTTAGTGCTTACAGCACTTTTGCTTCCTGTCTTTTTTGCCTGTGCAGGAGTGGCAGTCGATTTAGGAAGTATGTATGCCCATAAGTCTAATTTGCAGAATGCTGTTGATGCGGCAGCCTTAGCAGGAGCGGCCGGTTATATTGCGGGTGAAGAGACTGTAGAAAACCATCCCGGAGCAAACACGATGTCAGATGAATATTTGAAAGCGGATCTGGGAAAAGGGTATCAGAATCTAATAGATAAAGATTTTCAGGCGCAGACAGTTTCCGGGAAAACCTATTATCGTGTCAAAGTTACGCAGAAATCTCCAGTGTATTTTATGACGCTGCTGGGATTGGATTCACTTATGGATGTTTCTGCTAATGCCGTGGCATTGGTGGGAAACGAAACTTCAGGAACACCGGATTTTGAATTTAAAGACTTGATTTCAGTTAAAACAATTGAGGACTTGGATTCATTGGATTCTGGCGGCAGCACTGGCGGTAATAATGGCAACGCTTATGGAAATAATGGAAAAAATAAGGACAAAGGCAACGGAAATAAGGGAAATTCTGATACAGATGCTAGTGATTATGATGAAGTTATCACAACATATGATGGAAATGTAGTCTATCAAAACACAGCCTATAATGAAGAAATTTATACATCTGCTGCATATCATCAATATAAATACCAGGCAGATAACGCTGGAAATTATTTTTATGCACAGTCAGGAAATGCATCAGAATATCAATCGTTTTATAGTAAAACTACGGATAAAATTAATGAAATATATGATTCCAATTATTCTTCCGTCGATTCATGGAATTATACGAATGAATATATTTCCGGCTCAACAGAGTTTTATGAAAAAAGAAAAGCGGGAAATGCAAATTTTACCATTGGAGAGATAACCGGAGATACAGAGAAACCGGTATATTTGAAAATTGATGACTTTAATGCGAATAAGATAAGTATAGATGTTACCCAAACGAATGACAGACCTATTATTATCATTTACACGGGAACATCTAAAAAGAATAAGCCGCTCGTGTTAGACATCAATGGAAATCAGTATGGACCTGTTTCTTTTACAGGGGTCTTGTATGCACCGAATGCTGATGTTGAAGTTGATATGGGTTATGATTGTGAGTTTATTGGTTCAATTTACGCGCAAACACTGGATGTTAACTCAACGGGATCTCACTTTATGTACAAGGATATTTTCAGTGGATCTTCCTCTGGGAACGGTACAGAAACCTATAAGACACGATTGGTAAAAAATACTAGTCTGGTCTGGAATTAACGGCATGTGTACCAGTGAAGTATTAAATACTAAGGGGGCGATTTTATGAGCAGGTTTGGATACCGAAACCAAAGAGAGGGGCAGAGGGGGGCGCTCTTGGTACTTTTTGCTTTGCTGCTTCCTGTCTTTTTTGCCTGTGCGGGACTCGCTGTCGATTTGGGGAATATGTACTCCTATAAATCGAATCTCCAGAATGCAGTTGATGCCGCAGCGCTGGCAGGCGCTTCCGGATATACTGCCGGCGGGGATACGGTAGATTATCACCCGGAGGCTGATGAAATGGCGGCTGAATATCTGAAAGCTAATCTGGACAATAGTTACAGCAGCTTAAAAGATAAAAGTTTTGAAGCGCAGACGGTTTCCGGAAAAACATATTACCGTGTAAAAGTGACAGAACCGTCTCCTACTTATTTCATGAGAATATTAGGAATAAAGCCATATATAGATGTTTCTGCTGATGCTGTTGCTTTAGTAGGAAATCCCGGGACGACAGATTTGCATTTTAAGGATTTAATAGGAGCCAGGGAAATTTTAGGACTCGATTCATTGAAGAACGGCCTGGTAAATACAACGTATGATGGGAATGTAGTTGATTTAAGCTCTAGATTCGCTGGTACAACGATTTATACATCTTCTGCCTTAGGACAAAAAGAAAATCAGGCTAATGCTGATGGAAATTATTCTGCAGTACAGGCCGGAGAAGCATCAGATTATAATTCTTTCTTTCATTCAACAACTGAAAAGATCAATGAGATGTATGATGCGGCCGGATCATCTGTAGTGGATTGGAATTATACGAATAGGGCAGTCAGCGGATCATCAGATTATTATAAAAAAGAAACATCCGGGAATGCTAATCTGTCGATTGGGGAATTGTCAGGAAATGAAGGAAAACCGGTGTATCTCATGATTGACGGGACTAAAAATGAAAATAAAATCAATATAACGATTAATTCAACTAATGCAAGGCCGCTTGTTATTATTTATACAGGGACTACCAAAAACAATAATAAAAATAATTATAAACCGCTGACATTAAATATCTTTGGATCTGGAGGGACGGCGATAACATTTACAGGTGCTTTGTATGCGCCTGATGCGGATGTTGTTGTCAATATCGGAAGCGGATGTGTCTTTGAGGGGTCCATCTATTCAAGAGATTTTGATGTTGTTTCAAGCGGAGCGCAGTTTAGATACAGGGATATATTCAGCGGTTCTTCTTCAGGCTCCGGTACAACGTCGACAAAAAGCAGGCTGGTAGAAGATTCCAGTTTGGTTTGGAATTCATAAAAAATAAGAAGAGTATCAATATTCGAGTGAAAGGGGGCATCCTTCATAAAAAGCAGAAAAGAAGTCAGTCTGCAGAAGGGGTCCCTTTTGGTATTGGTGGCAGTTCTTCTTCCTATCCTCTTTGCCTGTGCGGGACTGGCAATGGATTTGGGTAGCATTTATTCTTATAAATCCAACCTGCGGAATGCCGTAGACTCAGCGGCATTGGCAGGGGCTTCAGCATATATGCGAAATGATGAGACTGCAGGAAGCCATCCGGAGGCAGACAGCAGGGCGGATGATTACTTGAAAGCCAATCTGGGAAGCGGCTATACAGGACTGAAAGGAAAAAGTTTTCAGGCGCAAAAGGTTTCCGGAAAAACGTATTATCGTGTCATGATTGTCAAACAAATGCCGACTTCCTTTATGAGAATGGTGGGAATCAAGCCTTACGTAGATGTTTCAGCAGATGCGGTAGCTTTAGTTGGAACGAAGGCATCTGGTTCGCCTGCTGATCTTGGATTTAAGGATTTGATAGCAGCTAAGTCAATAACGGGGCTGGGTTCGATTTATGATGGGAAGATTTATAAGACATTTGATGGCAATGTAGTGGCTCTGGGTTCTTCAGGATTCAGTGATTATCTTTACACAGCCAAAGCCTATGGCATGACACCTGAGCAGGCAGCTGCAGCAGGTAACTATTCGACAGTGAAAACGGGAAGCTTGTCTGATTACAATTCCTTTTATTCATCAACGGAATCTAAAATAAAAGCACTGTATGAAGCAAATAGTTCCGATGTAAAAACATATATTGCTGGAACAACGACAATTACAGGATCCGCTGAATTTTCCCAGGTAACGGCATCTGGGGCAGTTTCACTGACTCTGGGAAATATATCAGGAGGCGCAGGAAAGCCGGCTTACCTGAATATCAACAGTAAATCAGGCAGTGTAGCTGTAACGACGACAAAGACAATCAGCAGGCTTCTTGTAATCACATATTTGGGAACTGGAAATTTCAATTTGAATATCTACAGTCCTGAAGGGGCGGGAACATCTTCTCTTGCCAGTGTGATATATGCTCCTTATGCAAACGTCACGGTAACAAGCCCTCTTTCCGACTTCAGCGGATCGATTTACGCATCCAATCTGACAATCCGATCCACGAGTGCCTATTTCA